>OBWR01000016.1_pt1 | contig 176120 bp, 158 predicted proteins | sample 1476521 | NCBI WGS metagenome assembly OBWR01 (sample SAMEA2580127, study PRJEB22360) | human gut metagenome | biome: human gut; feature: human-associated habitat; material: faeces | place: Denmark | collected 2008/2010
CAGCCGGAGAGGAAAGAGAAAAAGCTGCCATTCCAGCAGCCTGTCTTCGTATGTCCTATCTCGCATGTATCCGGCCATACCTCTTTGTTTCATCGTGTCCATTCTTATGTATGCAGCCAAAGGGTCGCAAGCGGTATCCCCATCAGGCCTGATATCCACCGCCGGTGATGTCAGAAGCCACAGAGTCCGCCTGGGCATCGTTTCCTATCATACAGTAATATTCTGTAAGTACCTTTTCGAATTCTAAGAGCGTCGGTTTCATATCCTGTGAGACCTTCTTATGGTCGAGACCTACTCTCCTGCACAGATCTTCCGCTATCATGACACCGATCTCCCAGGTCATATCCAAGCCATCCGTTTCTTCATAGAGTTCAACAGCTAATAATGGCATTCTCGTCCTTACATGCTCATGCAGTGCTGTCCGGAACATATCGAGGAATATCGGTAACAGAGTGGCAATGCCCTCTCTTCCTGTTATCATGGCCTCTTTATACTGCCCTGTGAGCTTCTTGTCATCCTCCAGCTGCTCGATGCTCTTGTCCAGATACGATAGAAAATCTCTGCTTGCTGCTTCGAATGCCTTCTTGATCTCATCTTCTTTTAATATGATATCTGCTTCCATTCCTTCTCCTTTCGCAGGGTCACCGCTCATTCCTCCTGTTTCTTCCGCATTATCTCTTTATGATAGAGCTTCTTCAATTTATAGAAGGTCGATCTCCCTATGTTGAGCTGCGTTGCCGCATCCACTGCCGTGATCGCATGTTGGGATTGCAGGACAGCCACCTTCAGGAACTTATCACTGCAAGGGATCGCCGGGCGCCCTATGCGGATCCCGTTCTTCTGCGCCTCTTTTATCCCCTTCATCATTCTTTCCTTAATATCAGCCTCATGTCGGATGATCGCTTCACACTCCTTTATCAACTGCCGGAACGGTTTCAGCAGTTCTTTTTCCACTCCCATATCAGCGAGCTGTGTGCAATTATCCCTGGCCTCCTCCAATGCCTTTGATAATCCTTCCGTTTTCATTCATGACACCTCTTTTCCATCACATAGATAGCTTGGCTTCTTCATATCCGCTACATATATCTTACACCAAAAGTTCCGTCGCATTCAATAGATATAGTACGGGCATCGTCTTAAATATATGAAGGGGATGGAACAGTGAGGGACTGCCTCAATGTTCCGGGATATCCTCCTTATCCACGGCTGAGGAGTAGGAAGCGCTATTTCATAGTTACCTGGCAAGTTGCCAGGTAATGCAGGTAATGCTTTTCATGATGCTCTATTACGCTATCTCCCAAAAAGAAAAAGCAGGTATGTTTCCTGCTTCATTCGTTTTACCTTTAACATTCCTTCAGCTTTTTATGTACTGCTTTTATAAAATCATCGAATGATTCCGTTTGAGCATCAAAATACTTATAGTCGCTCAATGAGTAAAATATATCCTCAGGGTCCACATCATCCAATCTTATGATCATCCATGCTTTTCTTCTACTGATGACTTTTGTCCAGATAGCTCTCAGCTCTTGTTTGCCCATCATAGAGTTCCGAAATGCATGACTTAAAAAAAATATAGCCAGCTCGCATTCGCTTAAACCACTCAGGATACTTTCTAATATATGATCACCGTAATCTATGGATTGTCTATCCATGAAGATCCTGATACCACTCGTCTGTAGCTTATCAATCATATTATCAATGATCTCTTTATCTTTCCATGCATAGGATATGAATACTTTTTTTCTTTTTGATTCCGTTTCCCAACGATATCCCTTTTCATGGAGCTCGCTGATCTCCGCATACTGAAAACTTGAAACGAAGAACACCTCAAACATTTGGCGATTCATTCTCGAACGAAAAGAAATTTCATTCCACATCCTATTCCGCATATCTTCAAGAAATTCTTCTGATCCCTTATCATAAGATACATCGATCTCATATTTTTTGCAGAATTCGATGATATCTTCACGATCCCCAACATAATCAAAATAAATATACGATCTTAGGTGATATGGTATATTTGATACGAATAACTTTACGATCCCTTTCGTTCCAACGAACTCGTTCAACTGCCAACACCGATCGATCCACTGACTTCTACTTCCGTAGGGTATCTCAAAACAATATTTCTGCCTCAATTCACTCACCTCGTATATATGTATCGTATTATCATAACTAAAAGTAATTGTTTTATCAAGGTTTTTCCATTGTAGTTCCATGTGTATCCAAGGCAGCAGCTTTCTCGGTGGTTCTTCCGGATATCCTAGTTCTTTCAAAGTGTATGTGATCATCCTTGCACCTCCTCCATCATTGTCAGACCTTTTGCGAAAAGCCACCTGGCAAGTTGCCAGGTACTGTTTTTTTCTGATGGATCTATCACGTTCGTGGACCACCTGTCATGAGAACCAATGTTTGAATGATAGGGAATAGATCCATGTGCCTGGTCTTCGGTTCCTTGCGGTCATGCCATCTCCTTCAACTATTTCTCTGTCATAAAAAGGTCAACGATTCAATTTTGTAAGACTATTTAAATAAAATACTGTAATCGCTGTCATGCATATCGTACAACCGAATACGGTGATGCTTGCTGCATAGTCCGATATCATGATATCAAACTATCGTTTGATCCTAAGAAAAAGCATCGGGGTAGCAACGATGTTTATGATCAAACCGATGACTATCATCACGTTTGTCCTATGCCGGATTTTCTTTCCCTTTCTATCTGGATCAAATGCTTTTTTTCTTCCTCATCTGCAGCATGTTTGATTTGTTCGATCACCTCAAATGCAGATAAATAAGCGATACCTTTCAGCCATTTTGCCATGTATGCTTCCTCTTTTCTTTTCGCATGAGCTATCGTAGATATCTTCTTACCTCATCCATGATCATTTTTTCTTTCATCCGTCGATATTGCTTGATGAACGCATGTATCAGGCAGACGAGCCACGGCAGGAGGATCATAGCAGGCAAGCTGATAGATACGAGCAGGATCGCGTTTCGATATTCCTGATCAGATATCGTGGGTAGGACAGTAAGCAGCTTTTTCACATAGGAAAGCAAAGATATCGTCATCATCATCCAGACCATCGAAGAAAAGAAGAGCATCCATTTCTTATATATGCATCTCATACTGATCTCTATATAGTTCAGTAAGAATTCATCCTCGTCCATGAAGAGATATCGCCGCTTCTTTTCTTTGAAACTCGATAACGCCTTTTCCTGACGATATCGATAGCTTATTCTATCGGTTGTTTTATGAAGCAGCTTATTTTCTGTATTCTTTTCCATATCAGGTTCTCCTTTCTGTATCGAAAGCCTTCGATCATCGAGTAAAAAAACGGGAAATCTCACGCCTATTTTGAAAGTGTCGTATACTATCAATCAGTGTATGACATATCTTCATTCCATTTTTATAAGTTACCTGGCAACTTGCCAGGTAATTCTTTCTAGGACGGAGATATCTCATTCATGGATCACCTGCCATGAGAATCGATGTTTGAATGATAGGGAATAGATCCATGTGCCTGATCTTCGGTTCCTTGTGGTCATGCCATCTCCTTCAATTCGTTCTCTGTCGCAAGGACATGCAGCGGGATATGCCGGTCTCCACAGACGAACAACGCATCGCCCATACGGAGTTGCTCGATCAGTCCTTTCTCATTCTCGTTGACGGTGATGAACTTGCTCAGATCGTTGGTTCCATCGCGCTCCAGATGCATGATCATCTTATAGACGCTGTTGTTGAAGATCGCTTTTCCATGTACGAGGATATCTTTCCCCGCAAAGTCTTTCGGCTCCTGCGTCGCGATCGTACAGACATTGTGATACTTTCTGGATCTTCGTGTGTACTGTGCCACTCTTTCCGCACTCATCGGTGTCAGTATCTGCGTATGCGCTTCGTCCAGGACGAATGCAGAATCCACTGATTCATCCAGACACAGAGACCAGGCAAATTGGTACATGATGTGATTCAGTGCATTGATCAGCGTCATCGGTTTCTCCAGCAGCGTCTTCGTACCGAAAGCGATGATATCCTTTGATAAGTCCTCCTTCCCTAGAGATGTGTGCCCGTTGAAATAGATCGACCATTCTCTGAGCAGCGGTTTTATCTTCAGGCGCAGATCCCGCAGCAGCTCCAGTTCCTTCGTATCAGCATGCGGCTGCTTCTGACATTCTTCTATACTTTTCTGCAGACGTACATCGAGATCGGAGAAGGTTGGATACGCAGAGGCAGGAAGTCCACGGAAATCTGTTTCTGTCGTCAATCCATGATCCGCATACAACTTGACCATCTGATCTCCAACTATGGAAAGTGTGTCATCACTGATAGAGGGTACGAGATAGCGTAGGATGATCTTGACATCATCGATACAGTTGTATATGGCAAGCTCTGTATCCCATTTGACGCTGGCGTCCTCATCCTCTTCCACTGAGATCGGCTTTAGATCGAAGACATTGATGATATGTCCGCGCCGTCCCCAGTTGACGAACGTACCTCCATAACGCTTCGTCAGCGAGCTATTCTTGTTCTCCGGATCGATCCAGATGATCTTCTTATGTGTCCGGATATAAAAACGGATCAGCAGCTTCATCAGCGTAGATTTACCGAATCCAGTACCTCCGACGATGACGAGGTTCCCACTCAGCCGATTCAGTGCTCGGGCACTTTCCGGATCATTGAGCCATTGGAATTGATCGAACAGGATCGCTCCTTTGTTCATCAGTTCATGACCGAGCAAGAATCCTCCACGATCCTTCAGTGTTTCGAATACGAAAGGATACAGGCCTGCCATACCAAGGCTGGGAAGCGGGATACCGATGTTCTTCTCTACTTCGGAAGGAAGGAGACTATCGACAAATAACGGGGAAGCGACCCGCATCAGGTTCTCCTGCATGACGGGAGCACTGGTCAGCTTGAATCCCTGTGCCCGTAAACGGAGATTGAGGTCCCGACATCGGTTATTTACTTCTTTTTCCGTCTGTGCATAGACGCTGAATACGATGATGATGTTCCATGTCATATCATGATTGTCGATGATCTCCTTGATATAGGTATTCAGGGAGATCAACTCATTTTCCAGCGTCTCTCTTCTTGTCGGGTCATTCCAACTTTTCTGATACTCTCTATTCTTGTCATTGTATTCCTTCTTCAGCATGCTGGCACAGTCCAGATCCAATGGTTCTGTGCGCATGAAGACTTTTATCTGTGGATCCGATACGTAGGCACTCAACAGGCCAAGATCGAATTGGCGGGGGAGTTCTGTGACAAGCAGAGACTTGATATATCGGTCTCCAAGGATATAGTGACCTCTTTGGATCTTTAGACCAATAGGCTGTAATAAACTTTTTTTCTTGACCGGGTCATTGTTCCACATGTTGTTCCTCCTTAGACTTTTTATAAGATAAAACGATGTTTGTGCTTATGCGATGCATCTTCCGCTTCGATAAAGATGAGCCTTTCTTTATTTACACGGTCATTAAGAGTCATTTCAGAGACTATAGTATTTCTTCCATGTCCCTGCCTTGCATAAAACTTATCTGATATCACTTTTCGTTCTGCAGGATGTAGAACACATTTTTTATCCATAAGTTCACGCTCCTTTTTCTTCTTTCTGAAGCTTGTAGTAATCATCATAATCAAAATCCGGCTCGTGATAGGTATCTTCTGTTGCAAAGATATCTTCACTGGTGTCCGCCAGACAGCTGAAGATGCCACGTGAGAAGTAATAATCGTTGATCAGCGGATTCTCATACATATAAGCAACATAATCATAGAGATCATGCATATTCAGATCTTTAGTCCGAAATCCGGCATACTGAAGCTCAGCGACCAGTTCATCAAAATTCTTCATCAACGTTCCTTCATCCTTATCCCGTAGCATCAGGAAGAATTCCAGTTCCCGATGCGTATCCTGAAACCAGGTGACCTTCTCAAAATCATTGCGGATCATCGCACGGATACGAGGGTCTTCTTCCTGCGCCTCCTCTCGCAGCAGTATCGAGACATGATCGTCGATCTGTACCGGTACGAATACATATTGCCAGTAGATGGGGAAGCGTACCTTGTTGAAGATGATACGCAGATTATTCACGACGCGTGCCTGCACATAGCTCGTATCGATAAAGATGTTTCTGGGGATGACCTTAAGACCAATGACCCGTTCCTGCATGTTGCCGTCTCTTATGTAGATCGCATTTCCATCGATCATTTCGATATTTGACCATTCCAATGCCGTAGCACAATATCTTTTCTGTTTTTCTGCCTGCTTCTTGGCTTTCTTTTCTGCCTTTTTTTCTTTATTCTTCTTTTTCTTCATATTTTACGATACCTCCCCATATATATTTCTTCTGCCGTGTAATGTATAGATATTGTAGATAGAAGAACATCATGAAATTGTGATAGATAGGAGGGAATGACTGAATGAGCAGGACTACGATCCCATAGAGGAGCGCTACTATAAGGAGGAGGGGGATGTTGACACTATCCCCCATCAAAAGGATGATCATCATTGGAATGAAGATCAGCGAACCTACTCCTAAAACAGCAATGTCTATCCAACGAAACATCCCACCAACATGTCTTCCTTTCTTAAAATTTTTAGGTGAATAAAATCTCATGATCTATTGAAATCCTCCATTTCTCTCATATCTTGTACATCTCTTTTTTCAGCACTCATGGAAGACAGTACATCGGTCTGTTTTGGGCGTATCAGATCATTGATGCCTGCATGCATATTGGAGAGGTTCTGCGCGTGGGTATTTTTCGTTATATACCGACCTCCACGAACGACATTCTTTTGTCCCATGAGACGATTCCCTGCGGAGAGATATGCAGCCTTTCCGACCTTGGAGACCGCCCTTGCGCCCAAGGAAGCTGAGTCTCCAACATGTCTTGCGAGTGTATTGTCACGACTCAAACGGATACCGCCGGCATCAGCGCTGTCAACGTTTTGCATATTGCCATCATTGCCCATAGATGCAGTTGCACTATCCTCTTCCATTCCAGACGGTCCCATATCTGATCCGCCATCCATTGCGCTGTCATACGCTCCATCCGTTGATACGGATGACGGAGTATTACCAAAGCCATATGTCGGATTGCTCTTATCGATCGTACCGGATGCTCCGCCTCCTGTTTGATTCGGATCCTTCCAGTAGCTTTTATCCATACCGGCTTTTTCCAAAGCCAGGGAAGCATCCCCTTTGCTCATATCGCTGATGTCGACCCCATACTTTTTCGCTGCACGTGCCTGCTTCTCCGTATGTGGTTCGGAAAAAGCTTTTGGTGGGATATTCCCTGCGCCTCCAGAACCTGGGCCACCGCCCGGACCACTACCTGGATCATATATTCCTGACATAGGGTTACTGGGACCAGGACCGCCTCTTCCAGAATAGTTACCAAGTGAGTTTAATCCTACCATCCTGCCAGCTCCATATGTACCTAGTGCTGCAGCTCCACCGGCCAGCCCGATCCCTTTATGGCCGATAGCCTGTGTAACACCTTTCAGCGCGGACATTGCCTGGAACCCCTGCATCGTCATAAAGAGGCCCATACCATCACCACCGATGAGCTGAGCGACCTGACCGGGTCCAATCAAGACGGCAAGCATGCCGCCAAGGAAGAAGATCCCCTGGCCGACGATTCCAAAATTCTGTACAGCTTTTGAGGATGTGATGGCCATGACGAGCAACAGGATGATATACTGCAGGACATTCGAGATCAGATCGGCACTGATCAGTTTGACCCATAAACCAAAACTGCGATCATCCGGGTTTATGATACCGGATATCGGGTAGGGAGATACCAGGATCTTGACTGCGATGGATATCATCCTCTGTGATATCTGTATCGCCATAAGCAGAAACATATAAGCTCCACATACCCCTTCCACAATCAGGAAGATCAGCATCGTGGTATCCGGGAAAAATATATAATCGCCGTCAGCTCCGATCAGGGCCGAGGTGATATTGAAGAATCCGCCTACGATCGGAACGCCGTCGAACCAGTGATCCATACCACCTTCTGTAGCATTGATATCGATCATTTGATAAGGTGGATATTTCCCATTGCTGGCGGAACTGATGAAGATCTGGGATGGCATCCCTTCATATTCCTTATACAGCTTGTCAACGATCTCCTGTTGAAGCTTGTTGTCTGTTTTTGGCTTTGTGGTTGCGAAATTGTTCTCTATGACAAAAGAATCTGCAACGTTATCCATCACGACACTCGTAAAAGCAGTGAATTCTTTGATCACTACTGGTGTCATAGCGATGATGAAAGCGATAGCGAATGTACGGTAGAATATTTGAAGACCATTTAATTTTAAAGCATATTCCTCATCGATGGTCGCTTTCAACATCATGGAAACGATCCGAAGAAGTGTAAATAAAAAGAGGAATCCAACCAGGATCTCCCACCATTTCCATACCGTCGGATTTGCGCCGATATCAAAGGAGAGGATCGGTCTTATGATGTTATATACGCTGTCAATAAGGAACAGGCTGCCTTTAACGAGTATCCACAAGACCCAACGGACACCATCGATCACTAGATCCATGTTTGTCGCTCCTTACAAGCTCAACAGTTTCCATAGGACTGTCAACATCTCTCCGCCAATGGTAAAGCCAATGATCTTCTTCAGCATTTTCCAAACAGGTTTTTGACTTTTTTCATCTTCATCTTTTGTCATCCAAGTAACGGTATGAACGATGCAGGCTACAAGACCGGTTAAAGGAATCAGCCAAAGCCCGATATCTCTTGCGGAATCCAACCATGGCTTTGCTTCGTTTTTGATTCCTTCCGTATTCGGCTTTGGCTTGGCCAGTATAGGGGTCATCGTTGTATAAACTGCGATGAGGGCACCGGCAGTAGTGGGAGTCAATCTTATTTTTTTCTTTAACATAGATATATCGTTTCCTTTCTTTCGGTAAATAAAAAGACACGTGATGTGTCTTGGATAAAGGATGGAGCTACTATACGAAGATTCGTACAGCGCCGGAAGAATGAAAAGGGGAATGCAGATAACTACATCTCCCTTAGGCAAAGACAGACTACTATTCAGCCTTATTTGCTTTTCTGCGTCTATAAGCCACAAAAATGAGTGCTGAGCCAGTAATACCTGCTATGATACTTAATAGCCATATATTCGTATGATCTCCCGTGCTGACCACACCACCTGGAAGTGGTCTATCTGCATAAACGATGGTACGCAGATGATCATCTCCCTTTACCCACGCATCATCGATCGTGACCTTCACGACCTCATCAGATAGCTGATAACCGGCAGGAGCCTTCGTTTCCTTTATGTATACTGTCTTATATAGCAGTCCATCGAATGACGCGATCCCATCCTTCGGATCTGTCTTTTCTGTTTTGATGGCTTCTGTGCACTCCGCATCGGAATACAGAGTAAACGCAGCTTCTTTTAAAATGCTCTTATGATCATAATAATCGACTTTCCGCACGTTCAATGCCGGTAAAGGCGCATGTTTTGGGAATACTTCGATATGGTAGTTCATCTGTTTGGCGGTCTCATCCCACATCGGTACGCTGATCAGTGTCGGCTGTATCGTTTCATAGCCCGCCTGATCACTCACATACAACAGATAGACACCTACCTCCAGATCTGTGAAATCTACGATACCCTGCGCATTTGTCTGTTTCGTCTGTATCGCGTCTTTCACGAATGGCTGCAATGTATCTGCGGCTTCCTGCAGTCCTTCTGCCGTTTCGATGGCATTCAGATCCACATTCGCAGAGCTATAGTCCTCGGTAAGCTGATAGCTCCCTTCCTTTATCGTTGCGACATAGGCCAGGGAAAGACCGACGCCTTCTCTGGATAACTTGCCTTGCGTTTCCTCCAGTTCCACATGGATACCGCCTTTCTCCTGTGTAGAAGGATCCATAGGCTGGGGAAGTGCTTCCTGTGCGCTTACCGGCCGGATGCAGCATAATGACAACAACGATAATGTCACGATGCAGACTATCTTATTTCGCTTCTTCATGTTCTTTTGACCTCCTTATTCTATGATGATAGATCTCTTTTCCCAACAGGAGCGTGATGATCACAAAGGGTGCTGCCGTAAAGATAAGTTCTCGTATCGACATCATCGATCCCTGGATCGATTCCTTTTCCTGTTTCTCATAAGCTACCCGTTCTCCTGTTATGAGCAGCCTTTTCGTATTGATCCCGTATGGCGTACAGGTGATGAGCGTCACGAGGTCTCTTCCTTCTTGTATCTCCAACAGATCGGTATCCTCCGGATCTGTCGTTTGGATATCGCAGATCCGATAGGCTAGCGTCCTGCCGAGTACATCGATGTAGAAGAGATCGCCTTTTTCCAATTCATCTAATCTGGTAAATAGCTTTGATGATGGAAGACCACGATGTCCGCTTAGCGCTGCATGCGTACTCTCACCACCGACAGGAAGACTGCCGGATCGAAGATGTCCCACACCTTTTGATAGGACGCTCTCACTCACACCGTGATAGATGGGAAGATCGACACTGATCTTTGGTATCTCGATGCGTGCTATGACATCGCTGTCCTTCAATCGCAGCTGTTTTTCATAAGCCTTCTCTGTCAGATACTTGTCACTGATACCTTGGATATAATTGCCCTGCGTTTGAAAGAGCATATCGTTATAGGTATCTGCCGCCTTCAACAGATCTTCCACCTGATCTTCATTGCGTCGTAGCACTTTGGTATATGTCTTCAGGGAATCGGACTGTACACTTCGCTGATACAGACCACTCACTATGGGATAGCTGCAGATCAGAAAACCGACGAGGATGATCGCTATGCTCCACCATCGTCTTCCGGATCTTTTTTTACGCTTCATTTCCCATCATCCACATGCCTTCTCTTTCTGTGGATACCATAACCGGCGATCATCAGCCCTGCCCCAAGAGCGACCATGACGATCGTCAGCTGTGATCCTGTGACCGGCAACTTACTTCCGACTTTGTTTACTATTGTCAGGTTCATAGAGCCTTCTGTTTCATCTGTCTCCAGTTCATTATCCTTTTCCGTAGCCGCACCATCATAGAATTCTTTGAAATGAGCAGTTGCCTCCAGCTTCTGCAGGATCTTATCCGTTGCGCCTTCGCCGGCTACGTAGCTGTTTCTATCGTTCGTATAGGTCGGTCTTACCGTCAATACGATCGGGTCCAATAATTTCCGGTATCCATCCGGTGCTTCTACCTCCGAAAGGTAATACACCCCCTGATCGAGACCATAGATCGTGAAATTGCCATCCAAAGGTGTGACGATCTCGACGGCTTCATTCGGCTGTGTCCCACCGTCATGATCATTACCGCCTACAGCATCACGGTTGATCACGTTATAACCGTCAGGAGTACGTTTCAGATATACTTCCTTCGTACAGTCCGCATCGCTGTACAGACGGAATCTTGCGTCCTTCAACGGTGCGTCATGGTCATTGACCTTCGATACGTTCAGCTTATAGGTGAAGCACACGACCGTATCCCACGGTGTCTCTCCGGTCTTTCCGACACCATCTGCATCTGGGTCATTGGAGAACTCCAGCTTCACACTGTTCTCGAAGCCCGGTCTTCCGGTATCCTTGGCAGCCTCATCGTTCAGCTTGGCATCATAGCGAAGGACGATCTTCTGTCCATAGATGTTCTCCTTGTCTTTGTTCATGCCTTCCGGAAACTCGCGGTCTACGATCTTCTTCAGGTCTTCGATCTCTATCTTGAACGTCGTTCCTTTTACATTTTCCAATATGTTGCATTCGCTTGGATCGACATCATAGGTCTTCTTTCCATCCATGATCTGGATCTTCACGGTATCCGGATCGAAGGTCAGCGCCTTATCCATCTTGTCATGGAAAGCGAAGTAATAACTGTGATATCCATTCATATCCGGTACAGCTGTATCATAACGGTACGGAACGGTCTGACCGATCTCATAATCTGCGATATCGTTCCAGCCATCAGCACCGATCTCTTCTTTGTGGTCATCCTCCAGGATCTTCTTCGTGATCGAAGGATAGTCGGATTTGATTTTTACAGCAGCATTCGGATTAGCCGTATTCACCATACACAGAGAGCTTGCGGAGTGCGTCCCTGCATTATCAGATATCTCATCGGTGATGTAGTATCCGAAATCCAGACCGTCGAAACGGATATTGCCGTTATCCATCGTTTGCGTGATATGGATATCAGTCCCTTGCTTCTTCTGTGCACGCAGCTCTGTGGTGATCTCTTCGATGAAATAGCGGAATTCGCTGTATCTTCCTTCCAACTTCTGTTCTGTCGCAGCGCCTTCTACCTTGTGGTGATTCAAGGACTGGATGTAATCCACTGCTTCATATTCCGTTACATCCTTTGCCGGTTTGTTCAGGCGTTTCCCGATGACCTTCTGCAGGACATCCTGATAGGCAGGTGTCCAGGTATAGTTCACACTTTCCAGATGCGCTGCATTCTTTACAGAGAACAGCTGATACAGACGAAACTTCTTTCCTATGAGCGATTGTCCTTCATTCGCTTCGATGGTGATGGCGGCACCGCCTTGTTTCAGATCCACGATACCACCCGGCGTCGTGATCTCCTGAGCTGCATGGATCACTAGACTAGTGATGGTCAATGCCGGAAGTGCACCGGATAACAGCATCCCTGTCGCCAGAGCAGGGATCCCCAGATATTTCATTACGTTCTTTTTATTCATTCTCTAACTCCTCCTCGTAAGCTTTTTCTCCCTAAGAACATCAAACCCATACCTATGATAAACATCGGGAACATGAGATCACTGCCTGTTTCCGGCAATTTGATACCTACCATATTCACGATCTCCATATGTACGACTCTTGTTTTCTTCGTACCCTCGATGCGGATAGCACCTGTCGTGACCGTATCTTTCGGTGTATATTTCTTACCGTCTACCCATAACTCGAACAGGTCATTGACCGGGGAAGAGACGGTCTCGATCTCATAGATATGCGGCTGTTTCGTATCCGGATCTAGTGGGATACGGTATCCATCCGGTGCTTTCGTTTCTTTGAGGTAATACTTCGTTCGATCCTTCAGACCTGCAAAGTTCAATACACCGTTATATGAGGTTCTCTTTGCGACTACCTTTGTACAGGCTTTATCGCTATATAGCGTAAATTCCGCACCGTCCAGCAACTGTTCGTGGTCGTTGAGCTTCGTGATCTTCAACGTGAACGGAGATACCTTATCACTCACGGTTATGATGCCGTCGAATGCATCTGTCTTCCGGAAGGTAATGCCTGTATTCGTCAGGTCTGTTAGTACCTTGACGCCGCCACCGGATAACACTTCAAAACGTACTTCGGTAGGATTGATATCATAGCCATCCATGACAGCCTTTTCTTTGAGCTTGTAGATGCCCGGACGAAGACCGACGAACTGAATGAGTCCGCTCTTATCTGTTTTTACTTCTGAGGTAGTTCCATTCGGTTTTGTGAATGTGAAGATCGTATTTGGGATATTCAGCTTAGGTTCTTCCTGGACCTTACGGATCCGCAACTTGATGACATCCTCAAGGACATTTTTGGAAACTGTGATGACACTGGTCGTTTGTGCTGCAGGATCGATTGTCACATCATATGACTTAGGATCCAGGCGATATCCCGGACTGGCCTTCGTCTCCTTCAAGGTGTATTTTCCCAGATAGAGGCCTGTTTTCGTGGCATTACCATTCTTATCCGTGGTCAGCGTTGCGACCAAAGCGCCCTTTTTGTATTTTACGGATCTGTCAGCAGGATCCAGGATATTCTCCTTCGCCCGCAATTCATAGACAGCACCCTGTAGCGTTGCGTCTCCCTGTGGTTTTTTATTCGTCTCACTATCTGCCTTGGATAACTTCAATGTACCGGACTGGCGTTTATCTGTGCCTGTCACGGTGATGGTCTGGTTATTCTTGGAGATCGTGACAGGATATTTCGTCTTATTGAGCGTATATCCTTTAGGCGCAATGACCTCCTGCACATAATACGCTCCGACACGCAGATACCCGGACATGGAATACCCGGATGCCTTCGTAACGAGACGCTGGAGCTCCTTACCTTGTTGGTTGAAGATCGCATACGTCGCACCTGCGACTTGTTTCTTGGAATCCGTATCGACCTTACGGATCTGGACACGACCTTTCTTCCATTCGTTTCGAGCGGTGAAAGAGGCCGTCTTATTGGCAGATACGCTTACCTTATGGATCGTCTTGTCCAGGATCAGATGGTTCGGTACAGCGCTCTCCTGCACATAGTAAGTCGCAGGTGCAAGGTCGTTTACCGTGACAGTACCGTCAGAGCCTGTTTGGTAGGTTCCGATCGGGGAAGACATATCGGCATATTTAGATACCTTGAAGGAAGTGTTCGGTACTAGTTTTCCATCTTCGTCTTGTTTCGTGATCTTTAGTGCACCATACTTGTTGACCTGGATGTTTAGTGCAAACGCTAATGGATCTAATACTAATGGATAAATAATATCTTGACCACCGGCTTTTCTATGTACAAGAGACTGTCCAACCATTTCCGGTTTGATCTTATTCAGTCTATATGTGCTATTTTTGCTTGCATTGGAGCTGGCAGTGATCGTCAGTTTATTTCCACTACGTTTTGCTGTTATTCCTTTCGGAATACTTTCTTTACCTTTGAAATCCTGCAGGACGTTATTGGCGTCTGTCAGTGTAGTACTTTCACCGGCATTCAAGGTAACAGTTTTCCCATTGAAGCTAGGGCGTTTTGTCATATTCTTGGTCATCTCGTTGACTTCAGCTTTTCGTTTCTCGTAATTCGGAACATTATGGTCCGTAGGTTTATATCCTAGATATTCCCATACCATCAGCTGACCAACTGCATAATTCCACTTGGATTGATTGGTGTTGACATACGCATAATACCAGATCTTAGCAATTCTATCTTCTTGTATCGAGGATGTCGAATACCCACTCCAACCATTGATCACTTCCCAAGGTTCACTGCATACACCGACACCTTGTTCGACATGGATCTTTTCAATCGCTTGATGATCGAACCATGCGGTATATGCAGGATTATCTGGATTGTGCGCTTGTCCACTATGCCAGTATCCGGTATCTTCCAGGTTTGTGACATTGGCTTTGATCGTTATCGTGGATAACATATTAGATCCACATAGCAAGATCGAAGCGAATATCATGATGATACTTTTTAATTTCTTCCGCATCTTGTTTTCCTCCATAAATTTTCACTCATTTTTGATATAGGTATTACTCATACAATGTCATGTACGAAACCTTTTCCTGTATTCGCCTTACGCTGCGAGCAGCTGCGAGCCATATCTTACCTTGTAGTAATTCATTTAGGTACCTCCAATAAAAAAGACGGACCCCTGTCCGTCTTGGTTTCTATTAACAAAAAAAGAAGCGTTATTTTTCGCTTCTACATTATTTAATACCAATAAATGCTATATTTTCTTGATCCATCACTAAATTTAACCAAGCAACTGCTAAAGCCTAATCCTAAATATGGATTATTCTCATCAAATGAATTATAAAATGGCTCAGCCCATGCTTCAGCAGCTCTTGGGTCATCAAACAATGGAGACTGCATAGAAATCGGTAATCCCATTTTTCTTCCATCATCTACGATATATGGCTCAGAAGGTGCCGGAGTAGGTGTTGACGGTTTTGTCTGGGAAGGAGCGGAATTCTGCGCTCCATTGGAACCGGAGGAGCTTCCGGTATTCGCAGTGCTACTTCCTTGTCCTCCGCTCGTCCCTGCATTTTGATTACCTGTAGATGGAGAGGATGTCTCTAATCGTTGTCCAACATCATTGTTATTCTGAGCTGTTTCAGATTTCTGTTCTTCTGTAGTTGCTTTTGCCTCTTCTTTTTTCTTTACGATGACTTTGAAATTCTTCTCCGTCTTGTTTCCGTTAGCATCAAATGCTTTTACAATGACTTCATAAGTTCCGGCTTTCTTTGTGTTTAATTTCCCTTTATCAATGTAGTAGCCGGATTTTTTCGTTTCTTTATCGCTGTATTTCAAAGCACCATCTACGGGATCCTTTACTGATTTAACATTGTCTTTCAGATCGAGCTTATCACCAGCTGTGATTGTGACTTTATCCTTTTTCAGAGCGATTTCCGGTTTCTTCGTATCTTTAACTGTGATTTTCACATCTTTCTGGATAGTCTTATCTCCATCCGTAAATGTGACCTTCAAGGTCTGATCTCCAACTTTCTTTGCATTAAAATCCTGTACTTTATCTACTTTGATATTTTTATCAGATTTTTTTGCGTCAAAGAGTTTGTTGTTGTCGAGTTTATCTCCATATTCTATAGTCAGCTTATCTGCCGGTGTGACTTTTAGCTCCTTGTTGCATCCTGTCAATACGAGTGCTGCCACTGCAGCGATACTTAATAATTTTTTCATGTTCTAAATCCTCCTTATCACCCATTTAGACTTTTTTATCGATTTATTTTTTCTTCAGCTTTGCAAAATATTTTTTTATGAATTCTCGTTTAAATTTTTCTTCTTCTTTTTCATAGTCATGTTGGTATTTTTCCAGCGTCATTCCTTTTGGTAGCACCGGATACATCACATATTGCTTTAGATGCTCAAATTCCGTCACAACTGCCAACCCTTTTTCGGTAGGTATATAGCTGAATAGCAGGATGCCTCCAAGACTCTTTATGATATTCTTTGTATCATCCACAACATCTTCAACGTCTGATCCTTCAAGGATACTATTGATCGTGCTTGTGACTGTTCCATAATCGATATCTTCATATCTCACTAGATCTTCATTTAAAAGATGTTCCAGCGCTTTATCAAAATCTTCGATTTCGCTCCGTTCGATGATGTATTCATCACTTTTTAGAAAGGGACGCATATGGATCCCACATAATAATGCAATCTCATTTAAAGTCATATTTTCCTCCATGCGGTCTATCCGCTGTCTGCCTTTACCTGGCAACTTGCCAGGTAGTTCATTTCCACTGCTGTCTAAATATTCCTGCGTCGCTATTTTAGAGAAATCCCGGTCTTTTCCTCTACGGACATCACATAGGTATCGATGTCAATATATCCTTTTGACAGATTTATAGCTTTTTCCATCACCTGTGAAAGAATGTATTCGATATCAGTTTTAGCGACCCCTGATTCAAATAATACTTCTGTCAGCGTTGACGCATATATTCTACTTGTTGCTTCTACCAGTTTCTGCTCCCGTATTTCCTGTAACTGTTTATCACGTCTACTCATTTGAGCCTCCTTTACTGCTATCTCTCTGCTTTCCTATACCCAGCTGCCTGTGCTTCTTCCTCACTATGGAATATGATCAGGTTTTTGGAATCTTCCATCTCATCGTATGCTTGTTGATTGGGGCAGTGATAGATCTTTGATTTCTTATTTCCACGTATCTCCATCTTGAAGTCTTTATCATTTGTTTCATTTCCTGAAGCTTTTTCCAAATGACTATTTCCGGTAGCATAGTCGATCGTGATGCCTGGTTGAATATTGTATACGAAGACATTGAATTCGATTCTTTTTCCATGGTCTTCCACTGACTGTGCTTCCATCTGCACACCGGATGCTACGAGGTTTTTGCCTTCAAATATCGGTGTGACCCGATACAATACATGGTTGTTCGTGTCCTGAACGTAATCGGCGACCATATCTTCAAATGGCAACATGCCTTCCACATTCATGTACCGTGTACCGGTTATCAGATTCCTTTCATTGGCATTCTCACCGGACAGCTGGAATCCGATCAGATGGCAGCGGTTATAAAGATATTTCCCATCCACCAGGTCATCATATCGCACAGTATGCCATCCGGAGGGTTTGATCATTCCGATGGAGCCTCTTTTTTCTGTAGGCATCAGATCTTTTCCAATATTCGCTATCGCCGGTCCACATCGTCCCAATTCATCCAGCTCACTGTATCTCTCAAAGGATGTTTCAGACTTTTCCTCATCAGAGAATGCCGGAACATTGTTGTTCAGCTCTACATATGGGGCGCCGGAATAAGCAGGGACCTTAGAGATGTCTTTTATCGACTGGTTCTGCACATCCCTTTCGACAGGCTGTGTACAGCCTGTCATTGAAAGAGTAAGTAAGGATGCCAATAACAATTTGATGAATAGCTTCATAAATATCTCCTTCATTTCACTACCTGGCAATTTGCCAGGTAACACACGTTTCTGTGTCTCATCATTTCAACCTGGCAACTTGCCAGGTAATAGAGGAAGCCCTTACGTCATCTAAATTTTACTACGTTGAGTCGTATTACACAAGCCTAGCCTGTTTATCTGCCATCTGAAACATTTCTGTCTTTTTCAGTCTTTGCTTTCCTTGTTTTGCGATATAGAAGAAAAGCGATTCCAAGAAAGATGATGATCAGTAGGAATAGGGAAGCAAGACGGACACTGTCATATAGGAACTGCAGGATAACGATAGTGAGAAGGACAAGGACGATGACACCGACCGTTATCCATAAAAGATGTCGTAATAGTTTCTTGGTGTAAGATAATCCATGAAATCCGCAGATGCGCTCCTGATCTTTTTTCATGAATTTTTCTAAAACATTAGGATCCATAAGACAATCCCTTTTCTTTCTCCAGTTCTGTAACTAATATCCGTTCCAGCTGGATGTCTGCTTCATCATGCATCCATCGCATGTCCTCTATATCCAAAGCAGGGCGGGAAGGAAACGTGGGATCCAGCGCAGCTCGTTTGCCCCATAACTCTAGCGTCAGATCATCTTTATCGAAAGTATCCTCCAAACTGTCTTCATCCAGGCCATGAGCAGCTAATTGCTTGTTCCAACGATCGTTCAGGATATCGCTGATCTGTTCTTTTTGGACATATTCGTGATAGCGGGATAGGACAGGCTCCATATCTTCCTTTGTGTATACGTTCAGATCAGAAACTGTGACACCTTCGATTCCTATCGTCTTCAGGAGATCAGTGCCGCTTCCTCTTGCTATTGGAAGGCCATCATATAAGAGGACCTGAAGATGGGTGCCATCTTCCTGGATTTCTTCTGTCAGCGTGTAACCTTTATGTGCACGTACGTACGCTTCCAATAATCCTTCCTGTACCTTCTTCGGCATCTCCTTATGCTGGAGGATGTTGACCAGATCCGTCGCGATCTTTCGTGCCTGCGCAAGGGAATAGACAAGTCCCGGAAGCAGCTTATGACCGAATAGCTGGATGGCATCGTCCTTTTCATCATAGAGCTCCATAGCTTCGTCCTGAAGCCGGACTGCTATGCTTTTCATTTCCTTTGGATCCTGTATTCTATATTCGACCAGATTCCTATGCCAGCCCTTACGCTGTATATCCGGTTCATCATCGATCAACAGCATCACTTTTAGCCCTTCACTCTTGGTGAGATCATATGCTTCTCTGAGTTCTGATAAAGATAGAAAGCAAACACCATCTAAAGATTCTTTTCGCAATCTGTCTACGACCTCATCGCTGACGCAGCGTAGATAATAGTCTTTGACTCCCGGATACTTTCGTTCACAGTTCGTATTGATATATCCTTTTCTGCTTTTTAAGTCATTCATAGCTTTCAAACACCTCCTTTTCTATCTACCTGGCAATTTGCCAGGTAGATACAATATCATTTGTTATGTTAAATCCTTATCGTCTCCTTCATGTGTTATCTCACGATCTTCGTTCATGGTTTTGTGCCCGAATATGCTGTCAGCTTCATCACTCGCTCTGCAAAGAGCATAGGACAATATGATGAAGAGGGAAACGATCAGCCCTATAAAAAGCATCCATATCATGCTTCTCCCTCCTGTGTTACATAGCAGTTTGCTAAGTAATTCATTGTTATTGAGACTTTATGACAATCTTTGATGAACACTTTTCTTATCGTCATCCAGCAGTTCTTCTGTTGACTTTAGAATATCTGATTGCCATGCAGCTAAATTTATCAGACGATTTTTCTGAAGCTTTCTGCCATAAAGTCATACAGTCCAATTTCATCAAGGTCTATCGTTTGCATGTCGGATGCATGGACATTGCTTATGACTGTTAATATTTCGTCATATATATCTGGAGCAGCAGTCTTATCAAGGTAGGGAATCAAAATCTCCTGTAGTTTATTTTCTACATCGAGCAGATATTTCAAATCACAGTACATTGCAGTTCTCCATGTTTCCAGATAAAAATAGAATTTCATTTTTCGTGCAGAGTTCTTGAATACAAAGGGCAGATGCGATATTATTTTGCAGATCGTACCAGGTTCATACATTTTCATATAAGCCAGAAATTTATTCGTCAGAATAGAATATTCCTGATGTATAGAGGAGAGATTCGTAAAATCAATATGCACATGTTCGCCGGCCTCTTTTTCCTCGCGCATATCTGCTGCAATTTTGCCTAATTCATTGAAATAGGTTGCAATAAGCTTTTTTGATGCATACATTTCATCACGTATCGATTGAAATAATGTCCATCTCATTTCAATCGTAGATTGTTTTTTGTAGAGCACTGTGGATGTAATCCAGGTAAGTACTGCTCCCAAAAGCGCCGAAACCATGATCGTTATAATTTCCATGGAAGATACCTCTTTTCTTTTTGAAAGAAGTATATTACAAATGGTTATCCATGCGATCAGAATCAGAAAAGCGAAGATGAATATCCCACGTCTCAACATCGTTTATCACTGCTTTCCGTATCCGGGTATAAAAATGCGTCGATCGTCAGTTGGACCGGTTCCTCCAATTCCAGCTTACCTCCGGTTTCCTGTAAACACTGTCTACAAAGGAGCTTCCCGGTAGTCGTATCATAGTCGTATATCCATTTCTTGCAATTACAGCATCGTTCTTTGTACTTGTGTTTCATATGTTTCCTCCCAAAGACCATCGACTGGTCATTTGCTGTTTTCTTGTAAGGTTTCCAACTTGATGAACAAAAAGCTGTTCATATCGATTTCTAAAGCATGTGCAAGCTGAATGACACTGGATAGGGAAGGATCTTTGATCCTATGCTTTTCAATATTGCAGATCACACTATAAGTAACTCCGGATAATTTCTCTAATTGTCGATAACTAAGACTTTTTTTAAGTCTTAAAAATTTCAAATTTTCTTCCACAAACATATGTTTCCTCCTTCTTTTATGGTATAGTGTTATTTATAAATAACACTATACCTCTTCATTCTAAATTATAATTTAAGGTATGGATGTTAAAGAAAGGAAAGATCACATGATCCATCATTATCGTGAAAAGCTTCTTAATTACCAAAAGAAAATAAATACATTTTTCTCAGAATATCCATTTATTTCTTTAGAACGTATCATCCTTTTGATAGTTGCCTTATTCCTCCATGTGAGATTGAATAACAGATTTACTACTTGTTTCGCTATCGTTGCTTTCCTTGTTTTATTTCTGCAGCAGATACTGGTTGGTTTATCTTTTCTATTGGATTTGTTTTCTCTTATATATGCATGGGGAAAAAACAACTATGAGGATATCAAACATCTACTTAGCTATTTATTTTTTGAACTGGCTGCATTCATCCTTATTTTTGTAACTTCATTGATTATAGGCAGGGCAGTATTAAATTTACTCAATATAAATATCAGTATCTTAAATTCAGTATCTGCTTCTTTTGTCGTACTTTTATTGATATTTGTACTTATCGCCTTATTTTCTTTTTTTATTCTCGCGTTTTTCATACAAAAGATATACTTTATAGCGAATTTTAATGAATTAGGATTCAAACTAATAGATTCTTTCCTTAAATTTATTGAAAGTGTAATTGTGGTATGTATTCTCGGACTCAATAGTGTAGCTTATGAATTCATTGAGATACATCAAGATTTTTTTGTTCCATATCTTAAACACTATGGAATCGACGAAATAGCAGTTACGGCAAAAGCTATCTATTCATTAGATATGGAATTTTATTTGCAGTGACAGCATTTCACATTGCTGAAAGATATGCATATTCCAATATACGTTCGCGCAGGTCTTCAAAAGATGATACCACTATCCTTTGACCTCTTGTCTCGATAAGATCGTTTCGAATCGATCGAGCATCCAGAAAAATGCCAAGAAGATCAGTACCAAAATATTTACTATGATGTCTTCCTTACAGTTTGGATCGATCACCTGGCAACTTGCTAGGTGATGTCTTACTTTATCACGATGTCCCACTTTTTGTAATATAGGTCTTGGATGCGCTTCGGTAAACGATAGAACCAAGCCTTATCGATCGTGACGATATTTCCATGTTTCTTGTTGCGAAGTACCAAATATGTTTTCTTCATCCTATGATTTCCAGGAGCACAGTCCTTGATGCAGCGTGCCTGGGGTGATTTTGGCTGGTCAGTCCATCTTCATTGATGTAATCATCATCCTTTACTGTGACCCTGACTTCCTTTCTGATCTTCTCTCTGCAGTAGTCCGCAATCGCTTTCTTTCCAAAACGCACATATGCCTGATAAGCGATGATGGTATTGTTGTAATTCTGTAAAGTAAGCAACTGTATCTGTGGTAAGTAATCTTCTAAAGTTTCCATGATTTCGTCCTCCTCATGTTTTATTTGTCTTTTTCTTTGGAATTCTGTCCGACCCGATATGCACAAACACCTAATACGATGCCGGCTGCAATGAGACAGGGGATACTGATATAATTCAGTTCTCCCTGCAACATGACGATCAGTAACAGTTCAGATATACCGGCAAGATAGATCCAGAATGTATTGTATAGACAATCTTCTTCTGTATCTGCAGTCAATTTTGCTTTTAGGTATTTATTCTTCCTCATGTTCGTTCTCTCTCTTTCTTCTATTTTCTTTTCCCAACAGGTAACAAAGGAATGCTGAGATATTTATGATCAGGAATAGGATCATTTTTCTTATGTCTTCCATTCCTCTATCTCCTTCCGATATTTCTTTCTCAGTTTGTAAAAGGTGGAAACTGCTATATTCAATCCTTCTGCTGTTTCTTTTGCGGAGATTACTTTTTCTGAATATAGACGTTCCAACTTTAGAAATTTCTTACTGATAGGTATTGCCGGATGTCCTATATGGATACCTTTCCGCTGTGCTTCCCGCATTCCTATCTGCTGTTTTTCCTTACGTACTTCTTCATTTTGGATGATGCCTTCGCAATGTCTTATCAACTGTTCAAATGGTCCCGGCATCTCTTTATTGGCATCTATGTCAGAAAGATGTCCACAACTTTCTTCAGCTGCCTGTAATAGCTTCGATAATGCTTCTGTTCCCAATTTCTCATCACTCCTCGCATCAAAATCGTCACTATTTATAAATCCATTGAGAAAAGGCTACATAGTACGTCCGTGTTTCAAGACGCGCTTCAGATCATCACAGCTGTTTCCGTATGTATCATCGAAGTCGATATCGCCATCCTCAATAGAAAAGCGTACAAGTTCATGTTCACGATCTTCCATGATCACTCCATCCTCCACCAGCGTAGCTTTTATCCATTCGAAATAAAGGGGAGTATAACGGAATGCTTCCTGTATACAGCGCTTCTGTATATCTGTCTTTGCCAGCTTCAGAGATTCGCTCTCTGTCAACGGGGTCGCATGATGCGGATAGAGTGCTTCATTGCGCCGCTGATACCACTGATGGGCCAATTCTGTCTCATCATCACCTCCGCGATGCTCATCGGATGCGACTAGATCATATACAAAGGATTCCAGCAGCTCGGAAACCTTCTGATCGTGCTGTGCTGCAGCCTTTACGAGCTGCTCTGCTTCTGTTTCTGTAAGTCTTAGCTTGATTTCATATTCTTCCATTTCTATATCCTCCTTCATCCTCTTTCCCTATGTATCGATATGTCCCTTATATCCAGCCGGAAGAATCATCTACGACCTCAGACCATACGAAGCTATAGCCGGTCGCATTCCTTCTCGTCTTTCCATTACAGCTGTCCAGGATTGTCTGGTAGCTGCAGTATTCCTTTGCCGCTGCTTCTCTGGAGCTTTTATAAAATGCGAGAATGTTCCTGTTCTCTGGATCTACCTTATAGATCCCTCTTCGTCGGCTGCGGCTTGCGAACATGCTTCCTGCCTCCTGCTTCGACAAAAGAGTCAGGTTCACCAGCCGGTCATCTGTCTTCAGGCCCATGTGGATCAAACTGTAGCGCCTCGTATCATAAATCCCATGAAAAGCTCTCCATACGAGCTGTGCGACCTTGACTTCCTTCTTGTTTATCTTGATGAAGTAGGGAGGGACGCCTTTACGCAGATATGGCTTCAGCATCCGCTCTCTTTGGTTTGCATAGATACGCTTGACTCTTCCCATATTGGAGATATAAAGGTTCTTCGTCGTATCGACCAGTTCCCACACCTCCACATCGATCTCTTTTTGCGTGATCATCCGTATCGTTTCCTTCATTAAAATGGCAGATCGTCATCGGAGATATCCAGCGCTGCAATACTCGTGAACTCATTGGAGAAGGATGGATAGCTGTTGCTCGTATCAGTGCTGCTCTGCATGCTTTCCTGTCCGGGCACGTAGGCACTGTTCGTACCTCCCGCATTCCTACTATCCAGAAAGCGCACATTATCCGCGACTACCTCTGTTACATATACACGTTTGCCGTCTTTGTCATCATAGCTGCGCGTCTGGATACGGCCCTCTACACCTACCAGAGAGCCCTTGTGCGTATACTTTGCTACACTGTCCGCGGTCTTGTTCCAGACGACAGTGTTGATGAAGTCCGCTTCCGGCTGTCCCTCCTGTTTGAAAAGCCGGTTGCATGCGACTGTAAAAGACACGACCGATGCGCCATTCGCCGTCTTCCGCAATACGGGGTCCTTCGTCAGTCGTCCCACTAATACGACTCTATTGATCATGATATCTGGCCTCCTTCCTTTGATCTCCTGTTTTCTTCTTTATCAGATCCTGCTCGCCGCAAGCATTCCTCGATCGATGTTTCCCATGTGTCATCGAACAGATCCCGCACGATACGATAGGCTTCTTCTACACCCAAATGATGGATCCATTTCATCATTTGGATATATTGCCTCAGTCCGTCACATCCGCGGTACAGATAGATCCGCATATGCATTCTTTTCGGGAAGTTCCTCCTACCGGCCTCAGTCATGAGATGCCTCCTCATCCGGCTCAGCGTGACGTAATTTTTTATAACCTATATGCAGACCTGCCAGATATCGTGCGATATGGGGATCCGGGCGCATACCGCATTCCGTCTTTAGCCATCTTTCTTCCGGCTCTGTTCGATAGGGGAGCTTTTCATCCAGCTCGATCCTTAATATGAATTCCTCATGACACGAGGCTTCTTGTGCATGCTGCAGATAATGTTCATATTCCACGAAGGAGATCGGCCCCTCTTTCTCAGCTTCCCGATATCGTTGACGGTAATGCTTTAGAATGTCGTCCCTTGCGGCTTCATGGTTCCACAGAGTGCCTTTGATCGGACTGTCTGTCAGATATCCGGCAAATTCAGCTTCCGTCATATTTGTCCAGTCATCCTTGCTCCTCATACTCTGGGGAAGGCTGAATACCGTACAGAAGTCATCATTGAAGATGAAGAGCCAATGCTTCAGAAAGACATATTCCAGCGTTTCATCTTCTTCTCCGACATGACGCAGCGTAAAGGTTGTAGCTTCCTGTCTGATAAAGTCAGCTTCGAAGGACGATTCCGAGCTTTCTTCGTTCTCCTTTTTTTGAAAATCCTTCCATGCCAGGATGATTACATCATGCAGGAGCTTACCGATCTCACCATGTCGATATGCTACTTCCTCATCTGAGACATATCGCTTCCCATTCTCTAATTCTATTTCGAATTCTGCTTCAAAGTTATACAACAGGGTATCCTCCTCGATCGAAAGATCCATGTCATCGAATCGTTTCAAATAGTCTAGGATACTATCCTGTAGGGAACCATTCCGGATTCTGTTATAGAATTCTTCTTTGTTTTTGAAATGAAACATCTTCATACTTTATGTCCTCCTTAAATTTTCGTTCTATCGTAAAGCTATGTACCTTACACTTTCTACGCACCGCGATGGGCCGGAGCAGTCAAGGAACGGAACGTAGGGTGGAGATTTTCCGATAGGAAAATACGACCCGATCATTGACGGTGTAGGTACATGCGGTATTCCATAGCTACATGGCAACTTGCCATGTAGCCGCCGACGCTCATGCCGGCAGAGTCTTTTGATTCAGCTTTTTGTATTTGTTGGGACAGCTAAAGGTCGTTTTTGTCCTTTTCCCGGCAGAGATCAAGCTGAGAGAGGAAAATAAAACACCGCATGAGAAGCAGTGTTAAGGTATATCTATTCGTTTGTTTTATTGTAGAATACGGAAAGGTCATCACAGCGGATCTGTTCGAATCGTTTTTCCAGTTCTTTCAGCCATCCTGTAGGATATGCTACATCCGCTGCAACATCTCTGCAGTATTTGAACAGCAGATAGTGACAGATATCCTCATCCGTTCCGAATACCCGGATCCCACGCGGATCCTCAAGGACTCTGTATCGCTCGTTTTGTTTTAGGACATATTCCCTGTCATCATCTCCATGGCCGATACAGTATTCATGGTCTTCCTCGCTGATCTCGATGATGATCCTTTGTGAAGTGGATGCCAGGTCATTCCGTAGTAAAAATAATAGTTTCGCTTGTTTCATGTATTCTTTCCTCATCTTCTTACAATGCCTGTATATCAGTAAAGAACTGATCCAGCAGGCATTGGATACTGCGATCTAATTCATAGACGTTCTGGTGATAATAGTCCAGCTGATGTTCATTCCCTGTCTCATCATGGAAGACTCCGTTACGGAACCTGGTCCTGTATTTGTGAAAGATCGACAAGACCTGTTTATATGCCCGGCTATGCTCTGTCCGTCCGCCTTTCGTTTCATTGTAGTGTGTGTAAATGATGTCCTCTGCGCAGAATTTCTTCAGTAGGTAATTCGTCGTATATTCGATGGTCTGCTTTGCGAAGTTCAATGCAGCGATACGTCGGCGTACATAGCGATGATACTCCGGTTTGCATTCCGTCTTATGGAGCCGTTTTCCTTTTTTGACATGATCCGTCTTACCACACACTCGCAATACTGTGTCCAGGAACTTTTGACGCAGCTTCCAAATGAATTCATCCCACAGGTTACGACCACTCTGCATGTCTTTCCCGTAAACGAAGTTCTGCAGGGAATTGCTGAAGACGGCCTTCGATGGGATACGGTTACCATCCTTATCCAGTCGATAGTCACCGGCTCTATATTTCAACACCTTGTATCTTTCCGGACAATCCGCACTTGCGAATCTTCCGGTCCTGCTGTCGAACCAGCCATCCTTCTTGTAAACCATCCATTGTGTTCTGGCGATATAGATCCTGTCTATCATGGTTATTCTAGCATAAGTGCCGCATCCCATGGTGATATTTTCAACGAAATAAGGGATCGGCTGTTTCAGACCACACAGCTGCAGGACGTACTGACGTATGAAGCGTTCCCGTTCCTCAATGGTCTGGAGCTTCTTCGGATACAGGACTGTGATGGAGACCGCATAACGGGTATTGCGTTTCTTCGAGCAGGCATGATCCATGAAATCCAGGTAGGCATCAAGAAAGGTGTCTTTCTGCATGGGAAGCTCCGTGTCGAAGAAAAAAGGAGTATCCTCTATATACTCCAGAAAAGCATCCCTGTTCAAAGGGGAGAAGTGGATATAAACACCCTTGGAATCTCCATCTACGAAGAGTTCGTCTGATACGAAGTCGAAACGATAGTTCTTCGACTTATAGCATTTGATGAGATCATCGAATATCATCTGGTCGAGTTCCATTTTATGATTCCTTTCTTTATTTTTTTATGTCTGAAGATAGCACTGATAGATTGCCATGTGCTATCGGAGCAGCGCTCTCTTATCTATACACAAGCTCGTACGCGACTTGTTTATATAGATCTTTATTTATAGTTTAATTTTAACTTCAAACTTTATTTCAAAGCTTCAGAGCATCGTTTTGTCATGATATATATAATCGTTATCTAAAAAATGATAAAAGCCTTCTACAAGGCTTTTCCGGTCGTTGTAGCGAGTATTTTCGTTTGAGACACTTTTTCTTCGAGGGTGGAATTTATGAAGTGATGAAAATACTAAAAACTTTATTCTCAGTTCTAAGATAAAGTATAGTCGTTTTACATCATTACTTGAAAAAAGAAAATCAAACCTATGATATGGATTAGAATACTAAACACGATATACAAAAACCAAACTACAACGATCAAAATATAGAAAAAACGTATGAATGAATAGATATATGTGATCGGACGTCTCGTTTCGTATCCTATTTTAAAAGATAGATTGTTTATACAGGGACCGAGGCCGAGATCCCACTCTATCGTAAGATCAGAGAGTGCGAAAAGGAAAAACTATATAGCGTTATTTAGGATAAACATCACTACGATCTTCTCACAAATCTTGATAAACAACTGAACCACCTCCTGTCACTCTATACATTGATATTCACCAAAATGTTATATTCAATATAAACCATCAGACAGGGCGCTGTCTTCATATATGTTCGTGATGATATATCGTTCCTCCTTTTTCGTAACTTCTATACGGCACAGATATCGTTCTTGATTGCTGAAATCTCCCCGTGTGACGCGCTGTGTGTAGATCACAGAGACTTCGTATTTTCCTTCATCCTTCCATCGGTAACTATATTGCGTATCTGTGATCCTCGTCTCGGTGATGGAGTCCTTGTCGACCTTTTCAGTCTGTTCTTTTGCAGCTTCCAGTTCCTCTTTACTCATCTCCGGTGACAGTTTCTTATACATACTCTCACTCAGTATATCTTTAATTTTATCCAGCCGTTCATAATAGATGTCTGTAGAGCTGCCGGTATTTATCGCTTTGATATATCTTACAGCAGATGCTGCATATGCTGAGGCTTCCGATATGCTCTGTCCGCATGCCGTCTGATTCGTTTTTTCAATGTTCTGATCCTTTTGTGGTGTTTCTTTCTGCTGTTTATTTTCAGAGGATGCTTTTTGTTTCACTCTTGTTGGCTCCGGTACGATTTCATCCTTCGATGCCTGGCCGGCACCATACCCAAACCAGCCTGCCATCCCCAGACAGAATAACGCTAAGATTACATAGTTTTTCTTCATGCTCTGATCTCCTCCAATATTTTTTTCTCGTCCACCAGCCTGCAGGTCGTTCTATTTCATTTTTTGAATTTCATGAGTTTTTCCGGATCTAATAGGCCATCCTTGGTAGCGACACGTGCGGTTCCTTTGTGGATCTCGATATGCAGATGCGAAGCGGTGCTGTTCCCACTATGTCCCTGTTCACCGATCTTTTGACCTTTCTTTACTTTCTGTCCTTTGCTGACCAGGGTCCTTTTCATATGGCATAAGAAGATATAGTAATCTTCTTTCTTGTAGGTGACCTTCAGCATGACATAATTTCCACCACCGATATAACCACCGTTATATGGACAAGTGTTTCCCAGATAGCCATTATCCGGCGGACAGACATTCGATACCTCGTAGACCGTACCGGATGCCGGTGCATAGATATTTGCGCCATATCCTCCATCGATATCCGTTCCATAGTGATAATCTCCAAGACTTCGCGGTCCAATACCACTGGTCAGCGTATAGCTTTTCATCGGTACTAAAAAAGCATCTTTTCCTTCGATCCCGATAGCAGCTGTTTCGTAATATTCCATGACCTTATTGACATAGTTCGGATCTCCGTAGACTGACCATCCCATCTTGGCTGCCATCACTGCAGAGAATTCTTTCGCGTTCTCTAACGTCCATTTCCCACCTTTGTTTGCATCGACCCATTCGATATAACCACTTCCGAAGTTATATCCGGCCAAAGCTACTTTTATCCGTTCGATATCCTTTCCGGATGTCACTCCGGCCTTTTTCAATACAGAGTGCAGCTCCTGTATCCCACAATCGATAGAATATTTAGGGTCACGGATACCGTTCGGTATCTTAGGGTATTGCTTATTAAAAGGACCCTCTGCAGCCTGCATAGGATCCATACCTTCGCCATGAGATTCCACTTCCATCACACACAGGATCAATTCGACATGATCCTGCATATCATAGACCTCTGCTCTTTTTGTCACATAGGGACGATATCTTTCGACTGCTTCACTCAATAGGGAAGTCGAAAGATCGATATCATCTTCGCTGCTGCCACCTCCGATACCGACCGCCGCAAACATCATGATCACAAGAAAGAAGGCTACTCCTATGAGCATCACCTTCTTCGCTGATCCGGAGATCATGCAGCGTCATCCTTTCGGATACAATCTTCAAAATGTAAGATAGGTACACCCAATACCTTACACATCCGTATCAGAGTAGGAAGCTGGATACTCCTCCTACCTTTCAACACCTCCAGGATATAAGGCAATGGTTCATCCAACTTTCTGGCAAATTCTTCTTTCGATATCTTCTTCTTCCACAGTATGTGTTTCAGATGATCGGCTAATCTTTCGTTTGTTATCCCTTTTTGTGGGCTTGGTCCTTTTCTCTTCTTTCTTTTCTTTTTGGATGTCATTCTCTCCCTCCTTCTATAAGCGTAGATAGCCGCTTCTCGTTATAGGTTCTCTACTCCCAGCAGCTCGAGGACGCGCGCAAGATCGAGATCATCCTTTATCTTGATACTGATCTGCTTGTCCGTGATCTTCACTGGAAGTCTGAGCACATCATGCATCGAATTCTGTATATCTTCGTATTTTAAAGATCGCGATTCTTTTTTCTCCTTATTTGGATGCTCCTCCAATAGATTGAGATAGTCCTGAACGGAACGTGCACTGAATCCGGTATCCATTGCGATCCACTCTCTTTTGAGTGTTCCGGTAGGTATGAACCCTTCCTCTTTCGTTTGTTGGTAGTCCAGCAACGCTTCTTTCACAATCTGCAATTTCAGCTCTTTTGGTAAGGTTTCTCGGTTCGCATTCCCTCTGCGGACGAATCTGCGGATCTCACGCATCGTAAGCTCCTGCATTTTGACGATGGCCGGGATCTCTTCCCAACGTTCATCGCCTTTTTCATAATTCAGTCGCATTGCGCGATACCGCCGTTCTCCGCTCAGTATCATATAGCGTCCATCTGCTTTGCGGTATAGGGTGATAGGGTGGAGCAGTCCGCATTCGCTTATGTTCTGTGCGAGCTGTTCGATCTCCTGCATCGGATACATATTATACTCACAGGGGTCGATGTCGTAGATAAAGATCCGCTTATAACGCATATCCTTCGAGGTATCGTTCAGCATTTCTCCGATGACATCAGTCATGTAACATCACCTCCAGTTCATCAAGAAAGTTTCGGTAGTCATCTGCGATGGATGACGATGGGAGATCCAGTACGGTCTTTCTTTCTCTGACTGCTTTTTCTACCGGCTTGCTTTGATCACGGATCATCGTCCGGAATACCTTGCCTCCGAAGGCAGAGCGTATCTCTGCGATATTCTCACGATATTCGATATTGTCTTTCCGTTTGACGATCAAGATCCTGTAATCGATATCCAAGTCTTCATACAGATCTTTCAAAGCGTTGATCTCATTGAGCGTCAATGCCAGGCCTTGCATGGAGTCATCGGCAGGGCTGACCGGAATGATGACCAAAGGCTCCGTATATAGGACATTGACCGATACGAGAGATTTGACAGGGGAGCAGTCGAAGATCATATAGTCATATTCGTTCTTGATGAAATTCGTAGCTCTCTTCAACTTATTCTCTCTGGTACCATCACTAAGACGGAGCTTCGTATCAGCCAGGTAGAGCGTTAGATCACTGGGGATGATATCCAGATTCGCATAGGATGTATGTTGGATACAAGAGCTAACTGCTTTCGGACTTTCGAAGATCGTAGAGATCGTTGCGCCATGATCCTGATTCATATAACGATGGATGAAGGCTGCTTCTTTATCTCCATCGAGACTGCTTTCATAATACGCAGGGTCTCGTTTTAATTTTTTGTCGATGAAAGACTTTGAACAGTTGGCTTGGCCGTCGGCATCAGCAAGTAATATACGGATACCTTTTTTGGCCAGTCCGACAGCCAGGTGTTTTGCGGTGGTCGTTTTTCCGTCTCCGCCTTTGATGTTATAGATCGCGATCGTTTTCATAATAGTTTTTCCTCCGTGCGGTTTCTTCCGCTATCTTCTTCTGATCTTCTTTTATTTCTCAAGCAGCCGGATCATCACGATGATCGGCAATATAAGTGAAATCTTTTTCATATTTTACCTGATGAGCTGATTTTCCCTTTTCTGTATCAAGTTCCTCATAGACCACGCGTTGACCTCTATAGAGTCTCTTGAAGCCGGGTTCCTTTATGTTCGTGTAATGAACCATACTGGAAACACCACCGTCAGACAATAGGAAACCATAGCCTCTTTCATCGTTGAACCAGACACAGGTACCATGGACACATCGGTCTTCATCTTCATGCGGCATTTGCGGTCCTCCTTTCCATATTGTATCTACAAAGCCATATCTTGACTTGTTGGTACAAGAAAACTGCCGAAAGCAAAAAAGTCTCAGCAGTTCTATGTAACAACGAATCATGGATCCGCTGTAAGCTATGGTATCTGATAAATCACCGATATCTTTCGTATCCCTCGGCAGGGGCAGCACTAAACAGCTATCGCTAGCATTCATTGGAATCACACCAACCCCTCCACGGGGCATTTTATTTATAAGTATCATTATACGAAGGTCATGGCGAACCGGTTTTCGAGACCGCTTTTTCTGCCTGATATGGATCGCTCTTGTATTATTTATTTTTTTACAAATTTAAAAATACCGTCTTGGCGTATCATCAGATGTCGCTCACTTCTTGTTTTAGTGCTCGCTATTCTTTTTTCAAAGATCAGCAAACAGAAAACAAAAAAAACGTGTACGAAGAACTTATTTCCGTACACGTTCGTGAAAGTTAGCTAATCGAACTCAATGCTTTAGTTCGTTAGACATCAATGAAATACGTATATTTAACATCATTTAAGATGTTTAGCTTCTTGATGGCAGGGGTAGAGAGGATCGAACTCCCATCAGCGGTTTTGGAGACCGTTATACTACCATTGTACTATACCCCTAGGCTTTAACGCTTTATTATATTATCACAGAAAAAGATTTATGGCAATAAGAAAATCGTAAAAATTACAGGAACCGCGGTACCTGATCCATCCATTTCTCAGGTTGCCGTCTCTGCAATATCATTGATCATGCACATCGCTTTTTGCATATTGCGACACAACTCCTGAAATCCTAAAAGGGTATGGCATACTGCTTATTCATAGCTACAGCACCTGGTAGCCAGCAAACCTTCATAGGGAAACACAACTGCGTATCAAAGCACTTCCCTTCATACCATGGGCATAGTGAATATATCGCTGCTGCACAGCTTACTTTCAATCTATGACAGCGAACAATCATATGAGTATCACAATATTACTGTGAGCAAATAAGTTTGCATATACAAAAAAAGGTGATACAATAACCATGCCATCAATCTTCTCTATAAACTCCCGATGGTGCTGCTCTTCACATCCAAAGAGCGGCTTTTTTTGTTCCTCAGCTGCTTATGCTAATAAAGCGATACTTATGAATACATGAATGCACAGTCCCAGGAAGTCTCTATTCAAAAAAAGGCTCCCATGAAAGAGAGCCTTGTGTCATTTCCTGCTAGCTATATCTGAATGGAGATTTCGTAAATTATCTGCCGCAATCAGCCATCACTGCCTATATCCGTTGCGTTAGTTCTGCTTTTACAGGCGGCGATACACATTGTCTGATCATAATCACCACATGGATTTCCGTTCATATCACGGAAGAATGCTATGTTTGTAAAGCCTGCCTCCTGCAGTGCTTCCTGCAGCTCTGCTTTCGTAAAGGTATGCTCCCATACATGAAACTGACGGATATCATCCTCTGTTATCGCGATATATCGGTTCAAAACAGTATTGTCTTCCTCATAGCGAAAAACATCATGCAGAGTCAGGCATCGCTCATCCGCCCAGAAGCCATCTTCTGTAATTTCCCATGTTTTAGATTCAGGGACTCCGTCGTAGCGGGAAGGAAGAAATACATCAAAAAGCAGGACGCCCTCCGGCTGTAACCAGCTGTAAACGGAAGCCAGCAGTTTTTTTCTGTCCACAGCAGACAATACACCAAAATCACAGTAAATCAGGGTGATGATGTGAAATCTGCTGTTCATGTGCAGCTGTGTATAATCAGCACACAGATAGTGTATGGAAAGCTGCTGCTGTCTGGCAGAATGCATTGCATAGGTAATCGAATGCTCGGAAAAATCCACACCGGTGACTGCATATCCCTTTTTGCAGAAGCGCTCCGTATAAACACCGGGTCCGCAGCCAAGGTCTAGTAGTGTCGGATATCTTTCCGCTGGAAACTGCCTGCTTATCCAGTTGATGGCTTTTTCCACGGTTTCGATCCTACGAGTTGCGGAGTCCTCGGTAGTATCCAGATGTGCTTTCAGCATACGTTTTACAGTATGCGGATCACTCCAGATATTGTCCTTGCTTGTTTCATACAATGCCGGTTTTTGCATTGCCATGGTAAATAGTTTTTTCATTTGTTCTGTCCTTTCTTTTCCTGATGGCAGCTTACGAAAAGCCTGTGGATATCCCACAGGCTGTTATAAACATTTCTGTGGAAGTAGCTGATACAATGACCACGATATAAACCCTGTCTGATACAGGCTGTTTTATATCTGTTTTCTGATCATTTTCTACTTTTCCACGTTTCGCTTCATTACGCCTTCAACAGCGTCAAGTGCGCCGGACAGAACCATCTCCTTTAAAAGCCGCCACGCTCTCATTATACAGAATATGGACGACAGATGCAATTGAATTTTCAAGAAGCTGTAAATCTGTTAGCATCTACCAATTTACATTACCGATGCAGTCGCATACATAGCATTGCTTTTGATAGTTCAAAATGAAGGTATGTTAAAACTACCGCTCGAAAAGTCGCTTTTGTGGCGGGAAAGTTCCTGTGAAAGCATGCACAGCATGCAGGGGTAGCTATATTAGCTTTTTCTATCAGGCAACCTGACGGGCACGGGTTGCACTGCCTGATGGCATCCATTCCTGTATAGATTCAAACAGAAAAGATTAACGGCTGTTTTTTTGTGCAATGAAAAGATTGTGATTGCTGTGTCCCAAAAAGGATGGTTTTTCACATGTTTTCAAATGGTATCGCATCCATACCTGAAATTCCTCTGAAGTAAAGCGATTGATACGCTCACTCATCAATTCCGCAAGACCGTCTGCCGCAACATGCTTCAGCTTTTCTAAGGGAAAGGGATGAAACAGCTCATCTATGCTTTGCTCGTCATGAAACACAAACGGGTCATTGTGAAGCTGCAGGGTTTTCGTATCAAATTCATCTCCCGTAAGGAATCCCTCCACATGCATGATTTCCGTTGCCATAACCATATCGTGTGGAATATAGGCAAACATCAGGATGCCCTTGTTTTTGCATACCCGGCAGGCTGCCTCGATAGCCTGTAGCTGCTCCTGTGTTCTCGAAAGGTGATACAGGGGACCGAAGCAGAGAACCATGTCAAACTTTGAATTCCAGTCCTCCGGCAGGTGTGCGGCATCACATTCCAGAATGGTGATATCCATATCCCTTGTTTTTCTGCTTTCCATAATCTGAACATGCTTTTTAACCGGTTCCACCGCAGTAAGGGAATACCCCTCCTTCGCTAAGGCGAGAGAATATGCACCACAGCCTGCACCGATTTCCAGAATCTGCGCCTGTGTATTTGCATATCGATGAATATAGTGCATGGTTGTCAGGTACTCAACCTGACTTGCATAACCGTGAAAGAGTCTTTTTTCCTCCTCAAAGTGTTCATACAATTCCTGTAATTCCATAATCACTACCTCCTCTTGTTTCCCAAAGTATACAGGAAACCGTACACCGATATGGAAAATCTGCAGATTGCTGAGAAAAGAGGTGTTAAGCTGATGAATTCCTTATCAGGTGCAGAAACACTTTATCAGAAAAGGGAACTTCAAGGCTGTTGCAATATCAATGTATTAAAATCTTCAAGTAAGCCGTGTAGGGAATTTGATTACAGCCGCAGCTGTTTCATATAAAGATGCAGATCCTTGTAATATCTGGTTTTGGGAATCAAAAGTTGAAGCTCATGAAGAAAAACGATTTGAAATTCCACAGCAAGCTCACTCATCAATGGCAGACATCGCTTCATAAGATATTTCTGGGAAGTCTGCGCATCCGCATGAGGCAGCAGTTCATAAAACCCCCACAGAGTCTGCAGACGTTCACTGCAGTCACGCATATCATAGGATTGCGCAAGAACCTTTTCAATTCCTTTCCCTTGAAGCCGCTGATTATGAATATACCAAAACATGAATGGCAGAAGCTGGCGGGTATGATTTTTCAGAAACAGGCAAAGATAATATTCCTCCTTCTCATACTCCTTCTGGTTATGATAAACACCCGAGAGATTGAAATAATAGGTGATTCTGCGCTCTGCCTTGATTGTATGCTCCTGCAGCAGCTTTTCACACATCCTGTGCAGGTCCTCAAAGGCAGGTACATGAATGCGGGCGCTGATCAGACAGAGCCAGTGATACAGATCAAACAATGCTGTCCAGTTTCCGCTGTGCTCCTCCTTCTTTCGAAATTTCTGCAGCTGCTTCCACGCAGGCAGGTCATTATGCTCCAGATTTGTCTGATGAAGCGCATAGGTAATACAGTTTTTCACAGAATCGGGATGAGAAAGCATAGGAAATATGGTTAGCAGATTGCGCAGCTGATTTCGATCATGGGGAAGGGTATATTGATAGTGATAAAGGATGGAGGCATACACAGATTCCAATTCTCTTGGCAATACGCTATGAAACTGCATCAGCCAGTCATATTCCTCTGACTTCAGCAATCTGTCCTTTTTCAAAGCATCCAGCAGGATGGAAAGACTTTTTAAAACCACGCTCTCCCAGCTGTATTGTCTATAGGGGGAAAGAAGCAGCAGCAGCTCCCGGATACAGCTACAGCATGCCTCTTCCTCATAAGCGTTCCAGCTTTCAAAGAGCTTCTGCAGAAAAGGCGTCAGCAGGGGATTGGGATTGCATGCATAATTATACTGCAGATCAAGCAGGGCAAACAGCTGATCATAGATATCCATATCCTGCAGCGCTTTTCCGTTTTCCAAGGCAATGTAGCTGCGAAGTGAAACAGCATGACCCAGCGTTTCGACAAGCTCCTTTTGGGTATAGCCGAGTGCTATTCTTTTTTGCCGAATCAGCCAGCCATAGCGTTTTCTGTGTTCTTTACATATATCCAGCAGCATATGATCATGTCCTTTCTTACAGGTGAAGACTCTCATACCAAATAACACGTATAGAAAATCATGTCGATTCCTACAATGATTGGAGCTTGTCTATTTTGTCGTTCTAACAGTCTATCCCCGCTTTCTGCCAGTCTGCATAATGGAAGTAGGTACAACTCCCCATTATGGAGGATATGCAAACGCAGCTGCTTTCTGCCAGCCTGCAAATGGAATTAGAATGTTCACGTTGCATGTTTAAGCCTTTCCTCCATTATAGCATATGGATTGGGATTGCAATAAGCAAACCAGTGTTTCATATAGGAAAAACGCGGGGTGGATTACAGGGCATTTTGCATGATTTCCTTGATGCTTTCGTATATTTCAATAGAAGAAATTCGTATTCTGCTATAAAGAAGCAAGCTGCTGCATACCTTTTTAAGGTACAGGAAATATCAGAATAAAGGAAGCATGAGTAGAAAAAGATTTGAAGAATGATATGAAAATATTTAGAGAAAGTTAAGATTTAACTGCTATACTTACTCGAGAGCTTAGAAAGCGGGGTGTTTTATGCAGACTACCTGGAAAAAACGAATCCTACAGATTCTATTGCTTCTGTCACTGACAGCCTTTGCCTGCTGGTTTGCGTTAAAGGATGATTGTGCAGAGGTTTTATATAATATTTCTCATATATCCTGGTATTGGATTGTGCTTATTGCGGTACTGGGCACCGCTTATTATCTGCTTCAGGGAATCGTCTTATACAGGATAGCAAAACCCTATAAAACGGATATCCGCATATGGGACGGAATACACAATGCGTATATTGCAGCTTTTTTCAACGGTGTTACCCCGTTGGGCGGAGGACAGGTGGCTCAGACCTATGCATTTCGTAAGCTGGATATGCAGTACAGTGATATCGCCAGTGTACTTTGGAAGGATTTCTTCCTTTATCAGAGTACAGTCCTGTTTTATGTGAGCATACTGCTGCTTACACGGTTTCCCTATGCAATGGAACATTTTCAGATCTATTTTTTTCTGGTGCTGCTTGGCTTTGCCATCAATGCCTCTGTCATACTGATTTTATGGACGATGGCCAGATTTCCAAAGCTGTATGTGAAAATCAGCCGTGGAATTGTCAATGTCGGCTTTCGTTTTCATATTGTGAAGAATAAGGCGTATACACTGGAAAAATGGCAGGGACAGATTTTATACTTTAATGAGGAAATCAAAAAGCTGAAGGAGGACCGCCGCATGATTGTGGAGGCTGTTCTTCTGAATTTTCTGCGTATGACAATTTTCTATGCAATTCCTTATGTGGCGGCATTGGCGCTGCAGGTACCCTTGTCCCTTTCTGATTTGATCAATGTTTTGCTGATGTCTGCGTGTATCCATATGCTGAATGCCTTAACGCCTCTTCCCGGAGATACCGGATGGACAGAAAGCGCATTTATTCTGATATTTGCAGTTCTGTTTGGTAGAACAGAAGCGAGCAGTGTTATGATATTATGGCGTGTGGCAACGTATCACATCCAGCTCATTGCAGGAGGGATCATTTTCCTGTATGTGAAATCAGCAGACACCAAAAGACAGAGGCAGCTGCCAACAGCGAAGTCTCTTCCATAACGTTCCAACCACAGGTGAAATGCTGTTACGCCGCATGATGATAACAATCGTGTTCGCTTTCGGATATCCGCATCTGCAGCCTGCTTCCACGTTACCCTTGCTACAAACGGGCAATGGAAACAGCCGGCAGATGGAAACTTTCCTGTTATCTTATGAATAAAGTGTGGTAAAATAAAACAGATAAAGGAAAAAAGGGTCAAATATTATGAAGACTGACAACAATGGTACGGTGCTGTACAATCGTTCAGAGCTACAGGCTGTTTTTTCTCAGCTGCAGCCGCGCGAGGAATATTCTCTTCTGCATTTTAATGTTAAGAAATTTCGATATTTTCTTGGCCGATATGACCATGAAACAGGGGAGGAGCTGCTTCAACAGATTCTGAAGACTTTCACAAAGGGTTTGAAGAAAGGACAGTATCTGCTGTATACAGGCGGGGATGATTTCATATTCCTCATTCATGAGTGGCGAAAAAAGAAGATTATTGATGAGCTTATTCAAAGAGACTACAAGGGCTATGAGTTGAAGGATTCTCGGTTTTTCAACAAAGTGTTTTTTTCCATGGGGGTGTGTCGTCTGCGGGATTTCCCGGAGGCGGATTTTGAAACCTGCTGCTTATATGCATGGCTTGCCCGCATAACATCAAAAGAGCATGAAAAGAAAAGCTCGGATTTTAAGTTTTTTACCAGAAAACAGCTGCAGGAATTTCAAATGCGATCGCAGCTTGAGGTGAAGACAGTCGAGGCCTGCCGCAAGGAAACCTATGCGGTTTATATTCAGCCTAAGGTTGATGCCAAAACCCTGAAAATATGCGGAGGAGAAGCATTGCTGCGCTGGTTTGATGAAGATGGTACAATGATTCCTCTTTCATTGTTTCTGCTGGTGCTGAATGAAAACAGCTACATCCGTTATGTAGATCAAATGGTGTTTGAGCTGGTATGTAAAATGATACAGGAGAGCATACAAAAGGGGATGAAGATGGTTCCCATCAGCTTTAACCTTTCCAAGGCAAGCTTTGAGGATGAACCGTTCATGCAGGAATATATGGAAGTGTTTCAGCAGTTTGACATACCGAAGGAATACATCGAATTTGAATTGCTGGAAAGCATAAGCATGGATAATTCCGATAAGCTGATCAAGGTGGTGGATACGATACATAAGGCAGGATTTCGCTGTGCGCTGGATGATTTTGGCAGCGGCTATTCCTCCATGAGTGTCCTTGCCAGGGTTCCCATCGATATCATTAAGCTGGATCGCTCCCTTTTTCAGAATCCATACAGGGATATCGATAAATTTCTGATTGTGGATGGTCTGCTGGATATACTGCATCATTTTCCTGTACAGATCGTGGCAGAGGGAGTTGAGGATGAGACTGTGGCAGAGCATATGCGCCAGCATGGATGTGATATGATTCAGGGGTTCTATTATTATCGTCCGATGCCGATGGATGAATTTCAGCGTCTGATTGCAGAACAGGGAGAGTGTTAGCCTATTCATAGCAGACCCTTCCCGGTATGCACGCTGCAGGCTTGTGTAAGCTTTTCGGATAATCCGTTATGGAGTGCAAAAAGGCTGTATGCAGAGACTATCTCAACGCATACAGACCTTTTTTTGCTTAGCAGGATTTTTCGTCTTCCGCATATTAAAGAGGATGAAGCATTGCTTTGCCAAGCAGCACTCCAAGCAGGCATAAAAGAACGGAGGACAGAATATAGGTGATTCCCATCCCTGTTTTATGCTGCTCCAGCAGGGAAACCGCCTCCAGAGAAAAGGTGGAGAAGGTGGTGAATCCTCCGCATACCCCTGTTTTCAATAACAAAAGACTGTGCTCCGTTAACAATGACTGCCTCATGCTCATTGCTGCCAGTATCCCGATTGCGATTGCACCGAGAAAATTGATGAGAAGTGTCATATACGGAAACTCACTTTTTACAGGTACCATGGACATTCCATAGCGCAGCATCGCTCCTACGGCACCGCCAAGGCCGACAAACAAAAACTCTTTCATAAACATCGCTCCCGCAACCATTTTACCATACTTTTGAAATGAAACCGCATACCCTGCAAAACTTTTTCACTTCCGGCAGGAGTTTTCTCAATTTGCTTGCGCATTCCCTGATATGGGCTATAATAGTAACATTCAAAGGGATGATTGGGAGTGTGATGAAATGTTTACAAATGAGAATCTGAAGCGGCTGATTCTGCCACTTGTTGTCGAACAGATTCTGGCGGTAACGATCGGGATGAGCGATACGATCATGGTGTCGAGTGTGGGCGAGGCGGCGGTTTCGGGTCTTAGTCTTGTGGATACGATCAACATCCTTCTGATCAATATCTTTGCCGCACTGGCTACCGGAGGCGCTGTTGTCTGCAGTCAGTATCTCGGTGGTCGTGACCGCGATCGGGCCTGTGTGTCGGCAAAGCAGCTGATTGTTTCAACCGGTATTTTTGCTGTTATCATCATGGGAATCGTTCTGATTGGCTGTACGGCAATCCTGCAGCTGGTCTTTACGGATGTGGAGCCGGCAGTCATGTGGAATGCAGAGATTTATATTAAAATATCCGCATGGTCCTACCCGTTTATCGCGCTGTATAATTCCGGAGCTGCACTGTTTCGCTCCATGGGGAATTCCAAAATTTCAATGATTACCTCATTGTTCATGAATGCCTTCAATATCCTCGGAAATGCCGTTTTGATTTACGGCTTCCATATGGGGGTGGCGGGTGCTGCCATATCCTCGCTGGTTTCCCGTATTCTGGGTTCCCTGTTTATGCTGTATCTGCTGCGCAGTCCGGATAATCTGATTTATATTGATTCCTACAGGAAGCTGGAATTTCATCCGGATATGATACGCCGTATATTGACAATCGGAATACCAAACGGTTTGGAAAACGGTATGTTCCAGATAGGAAAAATCCTTGTTCAGGGACTGATTGCGGGCTTTGGTACGGTTGCGATAGCGGCCAATGCCGTAGCGAACAATATTGCACAAATGGAAATCATACCCGCTGCCGCAATCGGACTTGCAATGATAACGGTCGTAGGGCAGTGCGTTGGGGCTGGGGATTATGCGCAGGCCCGTCTCTACATAAAAAAACTAATGAAAATCGCATATATATCCATGCTTGCAGTAAATCTTATCATCCTGTGTCTTGTGCCTTTGCTTCTGAACATATATAATTTAAGTGCACAGACGTATGATACCGCATTGGAGCTGCTGCTGTATCACGGCATATTCGCCATGGTGCTGTGGCCGGCATCCTTCACCTTTCCCAATGCATTGCGTGCAGCCGGAGATGTGCGCTTTACAATGTGCATCTCCATTGTATCCATGTGGCTGTGCAGAATCTGTCTGAGCTGGCTGCTAGGGGTGATACTGGGGCTTGGTGTATTGGGCGTCTGGCTCGCGATGTTTACCGACTGGCTCTTTCGCATACTCTGGTTTTACTGGCGGTATCGAAGCGGCTCATGGATGAAGAAACGCATTATCACATAAGGAGAACATATGAAGTTTACGACGCTGTTATTTGACGCAGACGGAACGCTGCTCGATTTCGATGCAACGGAAAAGCGGGCTCTGCAGAGGGTATTTGATCTGCATCATTACCCGTTGACAAATGAAATGAAGAAACGCTATCAGGACATAAACGCACAGCTGTGGTCAGCGTATGAGGAAGGCGAAATCTCAAGGGAAGCAGTGATTTACACACGGTTTGGAAAGCTGTTTCGTGAATTCGGTATTGCGGATGATGGCATCGCCTTCGAGGATATCTATCAAAAGGAGCTGGGCAGAGGGCACGATATGATACCGCATGCTATGGAGGTGGTACGCCGCCTGTATCTGCAGTATCGTATGTGTATCGTGACCAACGGTGTTGTCGCAACACAGTATGCGCGTCTGCGGGATTCCGGTCTGGACGCGTATTTCCATCATATGTTTGTATCGGAGGAAATCGGATTTCGGAAGCCGGATCGATCCTATTTTGATCACTGCTTTGCCAGATTAAATGGAGCGAAGCGGAATCGGACCCTCATAATTGGTGATTCGTTATCCAGCGATATGCAGGGAGGTATCAATGCCGGTATTTCCACCTGCTGGTATAATCCTGATGGGAAAAAGAATCACAAGCAGCTTCCGTTAACCTATGAAATTCGGGATTTGCGGGAATTATATACAATATTGGAGGAGGAAAATGATGGATAAGGATATCCTGTTGTTTGATTTGGATGGAACATTGACAGATCCAAAGGTTGGTATTACCAGATCGGTAGCCTTTGCTTTGGATAAAGCCGGTATTCATGTGGAAAATCCGGATGATTTGTGCGCATTTATCGGACCGCCCTTAAAGGATATGTTCATGGAGCTGTATTCCTTTGACGAGGCGCAGGCCTTGCAGGCAATTGCGGATTACCGCGTTTATTTTCGCAAGCAGGGAATGCTGGAAAACGTGGCATATCCGGGGATTCGTGAACTGCTGGAGGCATTGCAGAAGCAGGGCAAAACGCTTTTGGTCGCTACCAGTAAGCCTGAGGAATTCGCCTGTACCATCCTGAAGCATTTTAAGCTGGATTCCTATATGCTGGATATTTGCGGTGCCACGATGGATGGTACCCGCAGCGATAAGGCGGATGTCATTGCCTATGCTGTGCAGAAGTACCGGCTGCCAATTGAACGGTGTGTGATGATCGGAGATCGCCGGCACGATATCATCGGTGGGAAAAAGAACGGCATGCGCACGATTGGCGTATTATATGGATACGGAAGCCGTGAGGAGCTAAAGGAAGCAGGCGCTGACTGCATCGTGGAAGATGTGCAGAGTCTGTTGGATGTATTGAAAAAAGGAGGTTCATAACATGGCTGATAAAAAAAAGAAGAGTACAGCAGAGCTGCTGGAGCAGGCCCGCAAAGCCAAGCAGAAGCCCCGCACCAAAGCTTTGGAAAAAACACTGGGCAAGGGGAAGAACAGCGCCAAGTTTAATAAAGTAAATTTTAACGGATAAGAAAAGAGCGGCTATACCAGAATGGTAACCGCTCTGTTTTTATTCAGGATATGGGCAAGTGCTGTGCTTCCCCCATCCTCACCATCCAGTGTCCAGGGAATCTGTTCCCGGGCTTCTATGCGGATATCACAGGCCTTTCGAAAATACATCCAGGTTTCATTAACCTCATGCTTTATCAGCGCCGCAATGATATTTTGTACATCCAGGGGATTGTTGGGAACCCGGATGAGCAGAAGCTCAAACTGCCCATCATCCAGCTGTGCATCCTCGGAGTTCACAGCTGTAAAGCCTGCCACAAACTTGGAATTGGTGATACAGCCGAAGATACAGGAATCCTCAATGACTTCATCCTGATCAATGACAGCTTTGACATGATAGCGGGGAATATTTGTCAGCTGCTTGACGCCTTCCAGAAAATATGCGATTTTTCCGAAGGAGTTCTTGGTGCTTTGCGGTGTGGAGTAGGAAATTTCTGTGAAGATACCAAACGCCGCAACATAGGTGAAATAGCGGTTATTGAACTGGCCGATATCACAGGAAAACGGACGGTATTGTGCAATGGTGTCCATGAGCTTTCCAGCACTTTTCGGCAGCTTCAGCGTAGCCGCAAAATCGTTGACTGTCCCGCTTGGAAGATAGGCAAGCACAGGCTTGTTGTCTATTTCCATAATGCCGCTGATCACCTCATTCCAGGTACCGTCCCCACCGATGCATACGAGAATATCACAGCAGCCTTCACTGGTTTTCGCAAGCTTTTGTGCATGTCCCGCATACTGGGTTACATAAACCTGTATCGTATCCTGCATGGCACAAAACCGGTCACATAACGTAAATAAAGCCGTTTTTGCCGTCTGCTTTCCTGCCTTTGGATTCATAATGATTCTGATGCTTCTGTCCATACACACGCCCCGTTTCCTTTGCATATAATTGTATAGCATAAAGACGGAAAAGGGAAGTGGAGTGCAGGAATTAGTGTTAATATCCTAAGACACCGTCGAGTGATTCATCCTGCAATACCCAGTCGTTGTATACATCAATCATACGGTATTGGGAAGGCGTATCCCGTATATAGACTTTTGAAATTCCTGCATTGATGATCATTCGCTTGCACATGGAACAGCTGTTCGAGCTTTGAATCAGCTCCCCGCTGACTGCTTCATAGCCTACCAGAAACATATCGGCTCCCAGCATTTCACTGCGCTGTGCACTGATGATTGCATTTGCTTCCGCATGGACACTCCGACATAATTCATAGCGTTCTCCCCTTGGAACCTGCAGCTTCTCTCGGATACAGTATTCCAGATCCAGACAGTTGGTACGTCCCCGAGGGGCACCCACATATCCGGTGGAGACAATTTCATCATGCTGAACGATTACCGCACCGTAAATTCTTCTGCGGCAGGTGCTTCTCTGTGCGACTGTTCCTGCGATATCCAGATAGTAATTGATTTTATCTACGCGCTCCTGTTTCATAAAAACCTCCCTTTCTTTATCAAATATTATTATAAGGGGAGCTGCTTTTTAATACAATCATCTAAAGAAAGCTGACAGAAAAGCTATGGGAATGCTTGCGGAAGTAAAAAGAAATCATATCGGTATATACAAGTAGGATAAGAGAAAGTCGTATGCTAAAAGCAGTGAGTAAGTCCATGGATAGCAAACAGCTGTGTGAAAAGAGCTGCTGTATATGGTGCAGCTTGCGTCATAACTACATGATTACGGTTTTTTATATAAAGAGGTCGACCACATCGAATCAAGTCTTCCATAAAGCTTCCTGCTTACGGACATCCTGAATCTCAAAGGGTTGCAGGCAATGAAAAGTGTGCGGGTGAGCGGTGAAGCTGTTTATTCTGCATTGGTATGAAGAGATAATGGAAATCCATATCTTCTTCCTTTTCGAAAGGAGTAACCAAAAAGCAGACGATACGTTTATCAATCGTCTGCCTTTCAGAAATTAAGCTATTGCATTCACTTTTAACATGCGCCCTGCAGACTCATGTTGCATGCTGCATTCAGCTTCTGTTATTACGAGTACCTTCAGATGCCTTTCACACAGGAAAGAACAGCCTCATAATCGGGTTCGTCTGTAATTTCCCTGACATACTCGACATAGCGCAGGATATTGTCCTTATCAACTACAAATACTGCCCGCGTCAGTAAACCTAACTCTTCGACATAGGTTGCAGTTGCCGCTGCAAAGCTGTGCAGCTTGTAATCACTCAATGTAATTACATTTTCATTGTTTTTTGCCTGACACCAGCGTTCAAGAGCAAATGGCAGGTCCATGGATATTGCACAGACGGTAACATCCTTTAGCTCCTTTGCGTAATTGATAAACTTTGCGACCTCCATACTGCATACACCGGTATCCAGGGAAGGTACACTGAGGAAAATACGTGTACCTGTACTGTCCTCACTTCGCCACTCGCTCATATCATTTCGTATAGCAGTAAACGGCTTTAATGTCTCGTTTTCCTTCACTGCCTCATGCTTTATTGTCACAGGATTTCCCTGAAAGGTTATATTCATTTGATATCCCTCGCTTTCTGTACATAGTATACCCGGATTGTTTGAAAAGGTGAACTTATTTGCCTGGAAATTTATGAACAAGGATACGAAACGAAAACAGTGTGTAGCTTCTGCTTTTTTCTTGTATATTGTTTACAAAACTGTTTCCATTTCCCTTCGAATCCGCTATACTGTTAGAGGAAAGTTGAGGGGTTGTGCATGAATACAGATCAGCTGCTGGATGTGGCCAGCTATGCAGGGAAACTGCTCATAGAAAGCGGAGCGGAAATCTATCGGGTGGAGGAAACGATGGTGCGGCTCTGCACGAGCTTTTCCGAGGTGGAGGATGCACAGAGCTTCGTTACCACAACCGGCATCATGTTCTCCATCACGGTTGCCAGCAAAACACATACAAAAATTCTTCGTGTGCATACACGCGGTGTGGATTTAAACTGCATTGATAAGATCAACAGCCTCTCAAGAGAAACCGCCGTGCAGAATTACACAATCGAGGAGCTGGCGCTAAAGCTGAGAGAAATAGAAAATGAACAGCGCTATTCCTTTTGGATAATCATGTTCTTCGGAGCATTGAGTGCAGGTGGCTTTGCGGTTTTCTTCGGTGGAAATTATCTGGAGGCAGGATGCAGCTTTTTGATCGGACTGCTGATTAAAGCGGTAAGCGCCCTTATGGAACAGCGCGGCCTGCACGGCTTTTTTACGAATGCAATTGCGGCGGCGAGCGGTGCGCTTGCGGCACTGGGGGCACATGCCCTCTGTCCGGATACGGATGTCGATATCCTTATTATATCCAGCATCATGCTGCTTGTTCCCGGCTTAGCCATCACCAATGCCATACGGGATACGGTTTCCGGGGATTATCTGTCCGGTGTTGCCCGTGCAACCGAGGCCTTTCTGGTGGCGATTGCAATCGCTGCCGGTATCGGTGTTGTCCTTTCCATGTCCATCGGACTGAGCGGAGGTATGTGACATGTATCTGATAAATATGATGATCGCCTCTTTTTTTGCCTCTCTGGGATTTGGCGTAATGTTTAATATTCGTGGAAGAAAACTGATTCTTGCAGGAATTGCAGGCTCAATCGGCGGTGCAGTCTACCATGCGGCACTGCTGTTGGGCTGCTCGGAGCTGACTGCCATGTTTCTGGGGTCGGTTGCACTATCGCTGTATTCTGAAATTTTTGCCCGTATCTGCAAGACACCGGTAACAACCTTTATCATTTGTGCCCTGATACCGCTGGTACCCGGAGGTGGAATGTATCGTACGATGCTGAAGGCGATAGAAGGGGATGTGATGCAGGCGTTGTCCATCGGTCTGGATACGCTGACCATCGCAGGCGTACTGGCTCTGGGAATCCTTGTTGTTTCAACAATCATGAAGGCTGTATTCAAACCGGAGAGAAGGAGTGTGAGAAGGCATGTGGAAAACTGAAAGAAAAGTGGAGCTGCTGGCACCTGCCGGCTCTATGGAGGCGCTTCGTGCGGCAGTCCAAAATGGTTGTGATGCCGTGTATCTTGGTGGCAGTATGTTTGGTGCCAGAGCATTCGCCAATAATTTTGATGAGGATGAAATTCAGGAAGCAATCGCCTATGCCCATGTGTATGGGGTCCGTGTGTTTGTTACCGTCAATACCCTGATTCGGGAAGAGGAATTTGAGGACTGTGTCCGGTATGTTCAGTTTTTATATGAGCATGATGTGGATGCGGTAATTATTCAGGATATGGGCTTATTCTCTGTGCTGCACCAACGCTTCCCGGACATGGAGCTGCATGCATCCACACAGATGCATATCCATAATCCGCAGGGAATTCGCTTTATGGAGTCCTGCGGTGCCAGCAGAGTGGTGGTGCCAAGAGAAACTCCGCTAAAGGAAATCCGAGCATATGCGGCTTTGGGCGTAGACCTGGAGGTTTTTGTTCAGGGAGCCCTGTGTGTATCCTACAGCGGGCAGTGTCTGATGAGCTCACTGACACTGCAGCGAAGCGGAAACCGCGGCGAATGTGCACAGAACTGCCGTATGAAATATCAGCTGGAAAAGCGGGAGGACGGTCATAGGGAAATCCTGCAAGGAAAAGGGGAATACCTGCTGAGCCCGAAGGATATGAATACGCTGGAAAGAGTTCCGGAGCTGATTGAAGCGGGAATTGCCTCCTTTAAAATCGAGGGCAGGATGAAACGCCCGGAATATGTGGCATTGATGGTTGCCTTATACCGTAAGGCGATCGATGCGTATTATGAGGGAAGAGCATTTATCTATGATGAAGCTGTGGATATGCAGATGAAAAAAATATTCAACCGCGGCTTTACCCAGGGGCATTTGTTTCATCATTACGGGGCGCAGCTGATGAATCCTATCCGTCCCAATCATATCGGAGTCAAGGTTGGTAAAGTCATTCAGGTTACCAGAGATAAAATTGTGATACGCCTGCAGGATACCCTGCGGCAGCAGGATGGTATCCGCATTTTGCAGGAACCGAAGGATATCGGCTTTCAGGTAAATTTTCTGTATAAGGACGGATTGCTGGTCAATCACGGAGCAGCAGGGGATATTGTGGAGCTGGATAAAACAGTACCTGTTGTGAAAGGAAGTATTGTCCTGAAGACCAGTGATGCACAGCAGCTGCAGGCATTGCAGAAAAGCTATGAGGCAGCACCGCGTAAGGTTGCCGTTTATGCACAGTTCACCATGCAGGCAGGCAAACCGGCAGTCCTGGAGATTATGGACGAGGAAGGCAGAAGTGTACGAGTGGAAAGTGATGCCGTATGTGAAACAGCACGCAGGATGCCGCTGAAAGAGGAGCGAATTGCTGCGCAGCTGAAAAAAAGCGGAGATACGCCGTTTGTATTCGAGAACATTTCCTATCAGCTGGATGTGCAGGGAATACTTCCTATCCGGGAACTCAATCAGATGCGTCGAAGTGCATTGGCGAAGCTGGAGGAGCAGCGAAAAATTCTGCATAAGCAGCGCCGTATTCTTGCGGACAAGCAGCCCGTAATCCATTCAATACAGGACGCTCCATCACTCTGTGCTGTTGTGCATACTGAGGAACAGCTGCAGGCCTGTCTACAGGAGGGCTTGGATATGATCTTTGTGGAAAATCGCAGCCTGTATGCATTGATGAAGGGTACAGAGGGAGTTTATCCGCGTATGCCACGAGTGATGAAGGAGGAGTATCCTGCTTCCCTGATGATGATTCAGGAAACCGGCGGCTTGCAGGCGGGAAAGGTCTTCTGTGATACCTCGCTGAATATGACGAATTCCCATACCGCCGCATTTCTGCTTACTCACGGTGCAAGGGGGATCAGCTTTTCTCTGGAAAGCAGCCTACAGGACTGTATTGCAATCAAACGTTGCTTTCAGGAACGATATGCGGTGGATGCACCCTTCTTTTATACGGTATACGGCAGAGCTGAGCTGATGCTGAGCGAATACTGTCCAATCAATTCCGTTATCTGTAATCATACAGACAGAAATTGCGGTCTTTGCAGGCAGGGGGCGGCATACGCTCTTCTCGATGTGAAACAGCATCGCTATCCGATTTTGTGTGACGAGGCTTGCCGTACGCATATTCTACATTATGAGGTGCGCAATCATATTGATTCAATTCCGGAAGCAAAGCAGCATGGGATTCAGCATTTTCTATGCACGTTCACCATAGAAGGCGCGGCTGACTGCCACAGGATTATCACAGCCTGTAAAGCGCAGCTGCAAATGAAACAGGGTGTATAAGAAAAGGTATGTCATAGAATATACCTAATTGAAAAGAGGGCGTATATATGGTGAATCTTATACAGGCAAAGGAGCAGTTTGCCGCCTATTGCAAAGGATATGATACACAGGATGAGCGGGTGGCTCTTAAAATCGTGCATTCACAAAAGGTGGCTGAGATTTCAAAGCAGCTGGCGATCCACAGAAACTGCTCTGCTATGGATGTGGAGCTGGCCGAGGTGACAGGCCTGTATCATGATATCGGAAGATTTGAACAGCTGAAGCAGTATCATACCTTTCTGGATGCGAAAAGTATCGATCATGCGGCACTTGGGGTACGGATTTTACAGGAACAAGGGCTGTTATCTGTTTTCTGTGATGATCCGCACCAGCAGGAAGTACTGCTGCATGCGATAGAAAACCATAATAAGTTTCAGATTGCAGACGACCTGGAGGAACATGCATTTCTGCATACCACGATTCTGAGGGATGCGGATAAAACGGATATCTTCCGTGTAAATCTGATGGAGAAAGCGGAAAATGTCTATCTGTGCAGTGAAGAGCAGCTGCTGCAGGAAACGGTGAGTGAGGAGGTTCTGCAGGATTTTTTGAACAGCCGTCCCATTCTGTCCGCAAAACGGAAAACGCATCTCGATATCCTGCTGTCCCATATGGCATTTATATTTGATTATCATGATGCCTATGCACTGTCTCTTGTTTTACAGCAGCATTATATTGAACGCATGGTAGAACGTTATCCGTTTCAAAGAGAGCAGGCACAGCAGGCAATACAGCTTGCTGTACAACATGCACTGACATATATGCAAAAGCGAATCGCTGCGTAAAAGAGTGGCTTTCATGCCTACCAAGGAGTAAAGCGTTTTCCGTTTCTGTAAGAATATGGAGGATGTAAAAAGTTTCCCCTGCTGATTTACAGAAAGCAGGGGATGAATGCATGGCATTTTGTGAAGCATACGTTTGAATTATGAGAAAGCAGGAATCCGGTTATGGGAAAAAACTCCATACAATCGGATTCCTTTTTCATCATCACCGTATGGCTGATATACAGCTTATTTCATGTATCCCGACAGGGTAAGCTATGGAAAGCTGTACTGCGTGAATGCGGAAAGGAACACATCAGCTTTTTATAATCGGCTGTTTTCAGCAGTACCTAGCATGGCTTCTTTTTCTGTGAATGTCTGCAGCGAAACCGTCAGCTGAATTGCTTCGCTGTAACAGGTCCTCTCAGCATCCCTGTCGGAAGGAAAATGCAAAGGATGCCTTTTCCACTATTCTTTGAATTGCATGACGGATTTAGAAAAGTTTAAGATTTACCTGCGTTTTATGGTAAGAAATCTCCTGCATAATAAAGACTGTAAGAAAGGGGCTGATCTCATGAAGAAGAAATACATCGTTATGCTGGGTGGTGTTCTTCTATTGGCTGGTGCCGGACTTGGTCTTCTTTTTGGCAGTATCGACATGGATCAGATTTCCCGTATGCTGGAAGATATCCCGCATGGCCTGCGTGAGATACTCATGATTGTTTTGATAGCCGCACAGATTTTTCTGGCCTTTCTGCCGGGAGAGCCGCTGGAGCTTGCGGCCGGATTTCTGTTTGGCTCCGTTGGCGGGACATTGCTTTGTCTGGTAGGATCTCTGCTTGGGACAGCACTTGTATACCTTCTGGTTCAGCGGTATGGAAAACGGCTGGTAACCGTCTTTTTTAAACAGGAGCAGCTGAATGAGTTTACCGGAGTATTGAAAAAAAAGAATAGCATGCTGTGGATTTTCCTGCTGTTTCTGATTCCCGGCACGCCGAAGGATATTATGACCTATGCCGTATCCCTATCCAATATCGCTCTGGGAAAATGGCTGCTGCTCACAACCGTGGGACGTATTCCCAGCATTGTGACATCGACATTTCTCAGCGGTTCATTGAAGGAGGGAAATTTCGTCGCAGCTGCCGGAGTGGCAATACTTACGATTCTGCTTGTAATTGCAGGAGGCTTTGCTTATAAACGCATGAAGGAGGATACAGCGATATGATACAATTTATTATCTGCACATTCTGTGCAGTTGCAACCTTTCTGGGGTTTCTGCTGCATAACATGGAAGAATCATCCGGAATATAGTACAATTACACTTGTTGAGAGGGAGTGAAGGCTATGGATCATAACATACTCGTCGTGGAGGACGAAAAAGGAATACGGGAGGCTATACAGATATATCTGAAAAATCAGGGATATCGTGTATTTCTGGCTGAAAACGGCCAGGAGGGTCTGAACATAATAAAACGTGAAACAATTCATCTGGCTGTGGTGGATATCATGATGCCGGTTATGGATGGAATCACTATGACGATGGAGGTGCGTAAGGAGTATGATTTTCCAATCATCTTTCTGAGTGCGAAATCCGAAGATATCGATAAAATAACCGGCTTGAATATCGGTGCGGATGATTATATCACAAAGCCGTTTGGCTCTATGGAGCTGCTGGCCCGTGTCCGCAGTCAGCTGCGCCGCTATGAACAGATTCTGATGCTGAAAGAGCATGCGGTATCCTCTGCGAATCGTGAGGAGGAAATTTACAGCATTGGGACACTGGAATTAAACAGCACGACAAAGGAAGTGCGTGTGGATAATCAGATCGTCAAGCTGCGGCCGAAGGAGTTTATGATACTGGAGCTGTTGATGAAGCATGCGGGGCGTGTATTTTCAGCACAGCAGATATATGAAGCTGTCTGGAATGAGGAAGCAATCAATACGGAAACCGTGATGGTGCATATCCGTAAGCTAAGAGAGAAAATCGAGCTGGATCCCAAGCATCCGCGCTATTTAAAGGTGGTCTGGGGGATCGGCTATAAAATAGAAAAATAAAAACAGGTGATCTTATGAAGAAAAAACATATATTTCTAACATCGTTCATTGCGCTGCTTTCTGTAATGAGCCTTATGATTTGCTCCGTATATCGAAATGATCAGATTCAGGAGCTGGGGCGTTCCGGCAAGCAGGCGGTCATATGGTATCTTGAAAATGATATTCAGGAGAGTGTGCTGGGTCTTGCACAGACGATACGCCCGAAGGATGATGCTATCAAATTTGATTCCAGACTGCCGGATTATCTGAAAAGCATGATATCCAATGATTTAAAAGAAAAAGTCACAAAAAGCTTTCTGGAATTGAAGGAGGATGCCAATTTTCAATATTATGCAAAGGATTTGAAAAGCGGCAGAGAATATGGAAACAAAAAGCTGAGGGAAATGCCTCAGAATGAGCTTCGTGACAGCAGTCTGTTGTATGGTATTCTGGAGTATGATAAGGATGGTGTAGCGAAAATTCTGGGAGATTTCAGTGACATGGATTTCCAGCAGCAGTCATTGACCCGGTATCTGCGTTATTTTGATTCTGTTGAGGAAAACGGAGCCATGATAACCTATCATATAAATGATGAACAATTCACACAGGCACAGGCAATGATTCAGAATCCGAAGCAGATGAAGATCATCTTCCGTGTACCAAAGGAGGTTACAAAGGATCAGGGATTGATTGCGCGAACCGTGTATGACTGGTCGAATTATACGCAGTTCTCCGCTATCGCCGCTATGATCGCTACAATGGTCCTGATTCTGTATCTGTTGTTTTATCCGATTGCAATCGTTGAGGAAGTGAATCCGTTCCAGACCTTTAAGAAAGTGAAATTCGGTTTCCTGTTTATTTTGCTGGCAACCGGAATTACGCTGGGGACTGCCGGTGTCATGGCATTGAGCGGAGCTACGATCAGCGGTACATTGCAGAGTGTCATGAATGAATATCATATTATGATGTCTGAAGAGCTTCTGTTTGTGGCAAATGTCGTATCCTGGATGCTGCTGTTCCTGATGATCAGTATCGCCTTGTTTGCGGTGAAGTATATATTTGTAAAGGGATTCTGGAAATATATGAAGGAGGATACTGTTCTGGGCAGTATGATCGCCGGCATACATCGGCATATAGATGCCCTGGCGGAAATTGATTTGAAGGATAATGCAAACCGCAGGCTGTTAAAGTTCATGCTGATGCAGATCGTCATCATGATAGCTCTGTGTCTGTTCTGGTGGTTTGGCATGTTTCTGGCAATCATCTATGGCTTTGCCCTCTTCCTGTGGCTGAAGCAAAAGCTCAATGCAGTACAGAATGATTATCGAACCTTGCTGAAGCAGACGCAGGAGCTGAAGGAGGGAAACTTTCAGGCAGAGCTGCCGCAGGATGTCGGTATCTTCAATGCCCTGAAGGATGAATTTGGAGAAATTCGCGTGGGCTTTGAGAAAGCAGTGCAGGAGGAAACGAAATCTCAGAATATGAAAACAGAGCTCATCAGCAATGTGTCACATGATTTGAAGACACCGCTGACCGGAATCCGCAATTACGTAGAGCTTCTGCAGCAGGAGGGTATCAGTGAAGCACAGCGTAGGGAGTATGTGAGCATGCTGGATCAGTATGCCAAACGGCTGCATGCTCTGATGGAGGATTTGTTTGAGGTTAGCAAGGCAAACAGCGGAAATATTCAGCTGGATATGGCCCGTCTGGATATTATCGCACTGGTGGAGCAGGTACAGGCAGAGTGCAGTGAGCTTCTACAGGAACGCGGGCTGGAGGTACTCTGGAATCTGCATGGTGAAAAACAGCTGAGTGTACTGCTGGACGGCAGTAAGGCATTCCGGATATTTGAAAATCTGTTTATCAATATACACCATTATGCATTAGAGCATACCCGTGTGTATGTGGATATCCGCAAGACAGCCAACCGGGTACGGATTGAATGCAAAAATATATCAAAGGAACCGTTGAATTTTGATACGGATGATATTGTGGATCGCTTCGTTCGCGGAGATAAATCGCGTCATGACGGAGGCAGCGGACTTGGTCTGGCTATTGCCAAGAGCTTTACAGAGGCGATGAAGGGCAGCTTCCATATTGAAACGGATGGAGATTTGTTTAAGGCGATTATTGAATTTCCACTGATTGATGATACTTTAGCAGAAAATCAGGAGGAAGGCTAGAAGCCTTATATGAAAATATGATGGATAGAAGGGACCGGATCATATATACCGGTCTTTTTCTACATTCTTCTGCGGGGATGTGGGGAACTGACTTACAGGTAGCATTATCTTCTCCTTGCATTATTTTGATTGCATAGTATTTAAGATTTGATTATGTTAAGATAGGGTTATACGAGGAGAAACATTATGAGAATAGAAAAAGCAAAACAAGAAAAGATTAAAGATATAGTGCAGATATCAAAAAGGGCATTTGAATCAGATGTATTCGTTGGAGGTGTAGAAAAGGATAGTCCTCCAGATTACGATTCAGTGGAGTGGCATGAAAAAATGCTGGAAGGGAATCATTTGTTTCAAGCAATGGTGGAGGATACGATTGTAGGTGGAGCAATTTTATTTCTGGACGAGATAGAACTAAGCTGTATGTAGGAAGAATTTTTATTGATGATAAGTATCATAGAAAGGGATATGGAAAGGCATTGATGGAGAGTGTTGAGGAAATATATCCGACCGTGAAAGAGGTGCATCTTGATACACCGGTTTGGAATGTAAGAACAAACTCTTTTTATAGAAAATCAGGGTATGTTATGGAGAAACAAGAAGAAGGCTTTATTTTTTATAAAAAAGTTTTAAGTAGATAAATCCCTGTTTATTAAACAGAGAAATTAGATCTCGGAGGAGGGAAGCTCATGAAGAAAACGATGAGAATTGTATTTTCCTGTATGCTGATATTATCTTTATTTGGATGTAACTCTTCGACAAAAAATGTAAAAATTGATTATGGATCATCTGCAATCTATACAGAAGAAGACATGGATACTGCGATAGATCAAATAAAAGAAACCTTCAAATCGTTAGAGGGATGTGAGTTGCATAGTCTTTCATATTCGTCAGATGATGTTTGTTTGGATCAAGAAAATATTGTATGGATGAATGATCTGGAGTATGCTAATGATGATAAGCAGGTTTTTACACAATGTATCATGTTCAATAGCAGCTTTCGCTCTCCGAAAAAAGGTGGTGGAGCTTGGGAACCTAACGAAGAATATACATGGTCTTGGTGGTTAGCTCGAAGTGAAGGCGGAGAATGGAAGCTGATGACGTATGGGTATTAAGAACCGAATGTTTCCAGTTTCCGACGAATCAGAATTTGTAGGGGGTGAATAACAATGGAATACATGATTGATGATAGAGAGCTAAATGCCTCAATATTTATTGATTTTGTTAATAAAGTATGGCAAGGCAATTATGATTTGGATAAAACACAGATAGCATTATCTAAAACTATAAATTTAACAGCTTATGATAATGATAAGCTCATAGGTTGCTTGCGTATCCTTTCAGATGGATATTATTTTGGAACAATTACAGAATTACTTGTTCTTCCACAATATCAAAAACAAGGTGTTGGAAGTAAACTTCTTCAACTTGCAAAGGATAATACACCCACAATGTTATATTTTGGCTCACAACCAACAGTAGAGCAATTTTATGAAAAGAATGGTTGTCAAAAAAGTTTACAATCCTATATTATTAAAAAGGAAAGATAAATTTCAGTTTATCAAATTGTAAAATTTGAATTTTATGTGATATTAAGGTGAAGTCTGAATCTGAGATTTCTAATATAAGTTATATAATGAAGGAGTGATTGTGTTGAATGAACTAAATAATATTTTTCTTGATAAAGTTAGTATGGTTGTTGAAGAGGCGAGAAAAAATGTAAAAACTGCAGTTAATATTATGATGGTATATACTTACTTCGAAATAGGAAGAATGATAGTAGAAGAAGAACAAAGCGGTTCTAATAGAGCTGAATATGGAAAATATATTATAAAAAATCTATCAAATTTTTTAACTGAAAATTATGGAAAAGGATATTCGGTTGACAATTTGAAATTAATGAGAAGATTTTATTCAATTTACTGTGAAGACACAATTGGGGAAACAGTGTTTCCCCAATTCAAAAATCTTCCTACTACTACAAATGGAAGAAGGTTTTATTTAAGTTGGTCACACTATTTAAAATTAATGAGAATATCAAATGTTGATGAAAGGCATTTTTATGAAATAGAGACAATTAAGAATGACTGGAGTCTCTCTGAATTGAAACGGCAATATAATTCATCATTATATGAAAGACTTGCATTAAGTAAAAACAAAGAAGAAGTTATTGATTTATCTAGAAATGGACAACTGATAGAAAAACCATCTGATGCAATTAAAGATCCATATGTATTAGAATTTCTTGGTCTTCAAGAGTTACCTGTGTATTCGGAGTCAGAATTAGAAAATAAAATTATTGATCATTTACAGCAGTTCCTACTTGAATTAGGTAAGGGATTTGCATTTGTGGGAAGACAAGTGCGTTTGACGTTTGATGAGGAGCATTTTAAAGTTGATTTAGTGTTTTTTAATAGAATTTTACGCTGTTTTGTATTAATTGATTTAAAAATTGGCGAATTAAAGCATCAAGATATTGGACAAATGCAAATGTACGTTAACTATTATGATCGTAAAATTAAACTGGAAGATGAAAATAAAACAATAGGTATCATCCTTTGTAAGGATACAAAACAATCTATTGTTGAAATGACTTTACCTGAAAATAATAATACAATTTTCGCTAGTAAATATGAAACAGTGTTACCTAGCAAAGAGGCTTTGCAAAAATTATTAAATGAAGAATAGACAAATTCCAGATTATGTAACTGATAAATTAGAATTTTAGGAGATGAAAATATGATAACGGGATATTATTGCACTAATATTTTTTCTGAGCAAGCAAAAGAACTTATAGCTTTTTATAAAGAGGTATTAGGAATACCTTTTATCAAGACAGATGTTGATGAATCGAATGGGGTTTATCTTGGCTTTATAGAAAACGCACCCACTCTTTGTATATGGGATTGTAAAGTATTCGACGCACAACCGACAGGACATCAATCATTTGTTTTTCAAACAGATAATCTCGATTTAACGATGGAATGTTTGAAGAAAAAAGAGGTTGTCCTGTCCGAAGCTATTAGATATGATTGGGGTACTTATGAGGTTCGCTTAAACGATATTGACGGAAACGAGATAGTGATAGTTGAGCTAACTAAATAACTAAATTAGAATTTGGAGGTTCTATGCTCATGTAAATAACAAGATAATCTACATATAACAATTTTGGAGCAGGGCTTTACTTCCTGCTTCTTTTATATCTATTGACATCGTTAGAAAAAACAAATATAATAGTAATATTACTAATAGTAATATGGGGGAGACGTATGGATAATATTATACTTGGTATTTTACTGTTGAGCAGCAGAACAATTTATCAGTTGCGTGAAAGGATAGATAAAGGGCTTAATATGATGTATAGCAGCAGTATGGGAAGTATACAGGCTGCCATAAAGAAATTGCTTAATTATGGATATATTCAGTATGAAGAAACCGTTGAGAATGGAAAATATAAAAAAATTTATTCCATAACGGAGAGTGGGAAACAGAAATTTATTGAGTGGGTATCCTCTCCGATGGAAATGCAGAGTAGTAAAAATCCTGAATTGGCTAAATTGTATTTTATGGGTTTTTCAAGAAAAGAAAAGCGGAAATTAGGGTTACAGGAGTATATATCAAAGTTAAAAGAACAGTATAATGTGTTGAATGCCATTTGCAAAGAAGCAGAAAATGTCAAAGTTCCTGATGAACACAAGGAAATTCTTTATTATCAGCTTACCGCAGCCCGATATGGCAGAGACTTTATGAAATTTAATATTGAGTGGTATCAGAAACTGCTTGATGAAATGAGGAACGAATGATTATGAAACCAATAAAGTTAGTTAACTCACCGATTACATATTTTGTTAGCCGAGTGGAGCAAGCTGAATGGATACTGTTTATCCACGCTGCTTTTGCCAATCATACTATGTTCAGGGAACAATTTGAGTATTTTCAGAATAATTACAATATTCTGGCGATTGACATCATTGGTCACGGACAATCAACTGATACAAAAAAAGGTGATACGATAGATAAAATGTCAGAGTGGATATTTGATATTTTAAAGGTAGAAAATATTGAAAAAATGCATATTGTCGGCGTTTCATTAGGTGCAGTTTTAGCACAGGATTTTGCTAATCGTTATCCATACGCAGTAAGCTCACTTGCTTGTTTTGGTGGATATGACATCAATAATTTTGATAGTAAAATGCAGAGGGAAAATGGTGTGAAACAGCTGCTAATGATGTTGAAAGCCCTTTTTTCGGTCAAATGGTTTGCAAAAGAAAATAAGAAAATTTCTGCCTATACTTTACAGGCGCAAGATAAGTTTTTTGATATGAACATACTTTTTCCAAAAAAGTCATTTATGTTTCTGGCAACACTCAACAGTATGGTAAACAAGTATAAGACGGAAAAACGAAATTATCCCTTATTGATTGGATGTGGAAGTTCTGATATTCCAATGGAGTTAGAAGCCATAAAAAAATGGAAAAGCAGCGAACCCGATTGTACGGTAGTTATTTTTGAAAATGCCGGACATTGTGTAAATATGGATGTACCGCAGGAGTTTAATAAAGCAATGGAGAAATTTTGGGGAAGTGCAAATCAATAAGACTAACAGTGCGTAATACTGGATGGGTGTGTTAAATGAGTTGAAAAGCAGAAGGAGTAAAGGAAGCTTCCTTATTCTGTGCAGTTGGTCTTACAGGGGTTCAGACAAGGCATAGGAGCAGTCTATGCAAAGACACGCATACAGCGCTGTAATATCCATCAAATCCGCAACTGTACACGCTTCGTAAGCTATAAGCATATCAAGGGATTTATGCCAGAGGCGGGAAGAGCCAGACAGTTTTTCCAAATGATGACAGTTTGAGAAAGATGCTTTATCCGGCAATACAGAATCTAAGCAGTAAGTGGACACAGAGATGTAGAAACTGGGATCTTATTCAGAATCAACTTTCCATTATGAACGCAGCAGATGCGTAACGTGCAAAGATAAAAACAAAAAAAATCAGTATATCCCTTTGTGAACTGAGTATACTGATAATGCATAAATTGATGATAATTAGACATGATTCGTCATTTACATATCTAATTCTGTCGATTATTACTTACACATGATTCTTCACATTCCCGCCTTGGATTTCTCTAGTGCTTCCATTATCTTATAAAAGATTACAAGTATCATGTGTTACAAATAAAATAGGGTCATTTCCATTCATTACATGGTGACTATTATGGCTGCTATGTTCATTGCATCATAAGAAGGAGCTTCCATATGCGCTCCTTCTTTGTGATTCTGACTTATTTCTTTACTTATAAACATGGGGAATTCCCTGTGACACCGCCACCCACTAATCCAAGTGTTAAGTTATCTAATAGAAGTCCGCCTGGAAACCCTATCATCAATCTCCATGCTAATGTAACATTATGTTTTTTTATTTCCCTTATTTCACCTCCATAATTTTCATTTATCTTAATCTCAGTTACTTCACAAAACTGTGATTTATATGTCAATGAAAACTACATCGCTTATAGCGCCTCGTCAGTTCCAGATGAATCAGATTGCGTTGCTTGTATGGCAAGGAAATGTGCTTTTGTTGTACTCAGTTCCTTGTGTAGCTGAACGGCCATATACGCAGTTACAATAGCAGACAGCACATCAGCAATCGGTTGAGCGTATAAAATACCATTTAACCCCCATAGCATCGGGAGAATCAGAATAACGGGAACAAAGCAGATGCCCTGCCTGCAAGCACCAAGAATACACCCCTCTTTTGCTTTTCCCATCACAAGGAATAGGAATGAATATACGGTATAGAAGCCAAATAGTATAAAAGAAACACCACTTGCCCGCAATACGATGGAACCGACTCGAATCATTTCCATATCACTTTTTGTAAATAGGGACATAATATCCGTAGAGAAAACAGCAGCCGCTAAACCAAAAATCACGCAAAATGTAGTTGACCAGAGGATTGAAGTTTTAATTGCTTCCTGCAGGCGGTCAAATTTTTTTGCCCCATAGCTGAATCCTGCGATTGGTTGAAAACCTTTCAGGAATCCGAATACGATCAGACTTCCCATCGACATAATTTTTGTAAGCGGCCCCATCGCGGCAAGCACAGAACCTCCATACTCTTTTGCAGCATTGTTAATCATGCTAATGGAAAGGCTTGTTAATAGCTGAAATACCATCGTTGGAATCCCTATTTTCAAAATTTCGGACATGATTTCTTTGGAAAAACAGCACTCCTTGATACGGAAAGTAAACACGCTCTTTTTTCGGAAGATATAGAACAGATAGATCAAAGCTGAAACAATTTGTGAAATGGCGGTGGCAATGGCTGCACCTGCAACACCAAAGTTAAGTATATAGATGAAAATGGGGTCTAATACCACATTCAATATGGCACCGGCCATTAACGCACACATAGCAGTTTTGGCGGCTCCTTCGCTTGATACGATGTTGTTCATGGTGACGTTAAACACGTTGAAGAACGAAAATGTGATATAAATGCTCGTGTAGGTAACGGCATAGGGCATGACGCTTTCAATTGCCCCTGTTTGTCTCAATATTGGTTCCAGAAAGATGACAGAGCAGAGAATGACGATTCCTCCAATCAGAACACTGCTATAAAGGGCAGTGCTGGCTACTTTATTTGCGGTATCTTTGTCCCCGCGCCCCAGTAATCTTGAAAGATAAGCAGCAGCACCATTTCCAAAGAGCAGGCCTAAGCCTACAACGATTTGCCCAAGGGGAAAGGCTACCGTGACCGCTCCCATTTGGTCGGTTCCCAGCCCACCGACAAAATAGGTGTCTACCAGATTGTACAGAGCATTGATTAGCATACCGATCATAGTTGGCAGCCCCAGCGCCAGAAGTGCTTTTGGTATTGGCGCACTTCCCAGCAGTTCCATTTTTTTGTTTGGTTGATTCATAGGTTAAATCTCCTTTCAACTAATAATAGATATAATTTACAGTACTATAAATTATATCTATTGCATTGCGGAGGATATAGTACTATAATTTATAGTATATGTCAAGCAGTGAAAGGAGAAAACAAATGGCGACGATAGATTTGATTGTGCTGGGTATGCTGAAAAAAGAACCCCTAAGCGCATATGATATTCAAAAACTGGTTGAGTATCGTAACATATCCCGATGGGTAAAAATAAGCACTCCCTCTATATACAAAAAAGTAATTCAGTTAGAAGAAAAGGGATACATTACCAGCGTTACTGTAAAAGAGGGAAAAATGCCGGAGAAAGCAGTATATTCTTTGACAGAAGCCGGTGAAAAAGAATTTGAAAGCCTAATGCTGGGTATTTCCACCCAGCCGGTTAATATTTTTTTGGACTTTAATGCAGTCATTGTAAATTTGCATAGTCTTTCGCCAGACAAACAACAGCAGTGCTTAACCGATATTGAAAATAATGTGAAAGCCTTAAAAAGGTATCTGGAAAACAATATCAGTCTGAAAGAAAATGCACCAGAAATTCCCGAAACGGGAATCGCCGTTTTGCAGCAGCAGTTTATCTTAGCTCAGGCAATCGAAACATGGATTTCTTCTCTGAAAAGGTAGGTAGTTACTGTTTGCGAATTATGTAATGTATGTACAGTGCATGTTATATCATTTCTGACATATTCTCCGAGAATAGAAGTCTAAGGGTGGCGTAACATGAAAAGGCAAAAAATATTCCAGCCCTGTGCCCTGCGGAGAAGATATAAAGTGGTACGAAATGCTAAAAGAGCAGAATGCATGAAATAGTATCTGATAGGCAGATATGCGCACCGGTATGAAAAAGAACCCGAAGCTTATGAAGCAAACCTCAAAATTTGGATATCCAAATGATAAGGGTTCATCTCAAGCTCAACGGGTTCTTTTTCTTGTTAGTGCATCCATACAGATCAATGGTTGTCTTTCGCATAACTGCACGCTCCGGAATTCGAAACATCAGGTAGGCAGCGACTGCATGGCATACCATACAAAGCACCTCCTGCAGCATCAGAAAAGTGACCGGCGTATTCCATGCGTCATGGGTGAGTAGTGCATTGCCTGTAGTCCATGTGTCAATGGCAGAACAGTGGAAAGCCATTGCGGGGGAGTGGCAGCAGATGAATGGATATATTGGCACCACATAGGAAAAACAGCAGGGTGATAAATAAATTATATACAAAATTGATATCCGGCAGGATAATGCCAAAGGAAATCAGAGAATCCAGCAATAGGAAAAAATGCGAACATTCGCATTTTCTTATGGAATAAGCCCGTGCATTCACACATTCTTTATGAATTAGAATTGCTTGCGGCTATTTATGAATCTAATGAATATTGTAGGAATCAATGGTCAACTGTATCAGGATTCATGATATGAGGGTCAATGGAATTATGTGGCTCATGCATGGTATGCAGCCTTTGTGTGGCAGGCCCCTTAATAATCTCCCCGGTATAGGAAAATCGTGATCCATGACATGGGCAGTCCCACGTTTTTTCATCTGCATTAAAGCGCAGCGTACAGCCAAGATGCGGGCAGAGGATGTCAACGATATACAGCTCATCGTTCTCATCCCGATACACGCCATAGCGGTGATCGTCCAGCTCCATAATGGTACCTTCTCCGATATGCGGATAGTCTGTGGTGCTTTTTTGCAGCTTGCTTTTCAGAAAGGCGCCGACAACATTCAGATTCTCTTTGACAAACTGCAGCGAAAAAATGCTGGAAAGACGCTGTGGAGAGAACATCATACGATAGGGGGAGCCGCGATGCAGTGCGTAGGAGCATAACAGCTTGCCTGCGATGCAGCTTGTGGTGTTGCCCCATTTGTTATAGCCGCTGGCAAACAATACGCGATCCTCATGCTTATCCAGCTTACCGATCAGAGGCAGCTGATCAAAGGTCATATAATCCTGTGAGCTCCATGCGGCACTGATTTCCTGCACGATGAAATCCTCACGCAATGTATTTTCAAATTCCTGCAGATTCATGGCCTTATCCTGTCCGCTTTTATAGGTGTTGCCGGCATACAGCAGAGTATCCCCGCATGTGTTGTAGGACTGTACACGTTCGTCTATGGACAGCATCATATCCTTTGGAAGTACATTCTTTACATGGGCACTGATGACGCTTTCCTGATCACAATACATACGCGTAAAGTAAAAGTGGCCCTGATCGATAAACGGAAACTGCGTCGCAAAGATTACAATATCCGCATGTATGCATGTACCGTTGACCATCAGACGATAGCCGTGCTCTTCCTCCTGCATGTCTGTGACAGGGGAATGCTCATAGATATCAATACCGCCCTCCTTTGCGATTTCGGCGAGCGCACAGCCGTAGGCATAGGGATCAAAGCGTGCCTGATACTGCATGCGCAGACCTGCCTCCATGGGAAACGGTGCGTCTGTTTTTTCTATATAGGTGCAGGGGATATGCAGATCCAGATAGGCCTGATATTCCTCCTGCAGCCTGGCTACCTGCACGGCATCACGGGTAAACAGCATAGAATCACAACGTTCAAAGCTGCATCCTATATGGTGCTCCTGAATAATTGCTTCTATGGAATTCAACGCTTCCTCATTTGCTTCATAATACTGCCGGGCAAGGATACGGTCATAATGCTCAATCAGATTTGCATACAGCAGGCCGTGCTGCATGGTCAGCTTTCCGGTATTTCTTCCGCTGGCACCAAAGCATAGAGAATCCGCTTCAAGGAGAATGGCATCCTCCTCTGCCTGTGCGAGATAATAGGCTGTTGTTATACCGGTAAGACCGCCGCCGATAATGGCGATATGGACATCCGTCTCCTTTTGTAAAGTCGGATAGTTCGTCGTTTTTATGTTTCGTTTCATCCAGAATGATTCTGTCATGTTCTTCACCTCTTCTACAGACTACCCAGAAACCGGCATTTCTTTCTCATAAAAAGAAAGACCTGCAGAAAACTTTGTCGAACGTTGGGTCTATCACTCCACAAGCATCATATACTTGAAGGAGGAGGAACAACATGATTACCATTCAAAATATAAAAGTAAATGTTACACGCGCAGGGAATAACGAGTCTGCCGTGGTACTGTTGCACGGATGGGGACAGAATCAATACATGATGAAGTTTCTGCAGGACCATCTCTGCGACACCTTTACGGTTATCAATCTGGATCTGCCGGGGTTTGGAGAGAGTGAGGAGCCGCCGCGTGTCTGGAGTGTAGACGATTACGTGGATTTTCTGCAGGAGCTTCTGGACCATCTGCAGATTACTCATGTGAGCTTTATCGCTCATTCCTTCGGAGCACGCATTGCACTGCGCTATGCATACCGCTTTCCGGTGGAGAAAATGGTTCTGACCGGTGCTGCCGGCATTCAGGCAAAGCGCGGGCTGGGCTATCATATCCGCGTGAAAACATATAAGCTGCTGAAAAAACTGCATGCTGCCCCTGCCATGGGAAGCAGTGATTATCAGAGTGCTTCAGCAATCATGAAGGGGGTTCTCGTTGCCAGTGTTGAGGATGATCTTTCGGGAATACTGAAGGATATATCCACGGAGACGCTGTTGGTCTGGGGAGAAAAGGATACGGCTACACCGCTGTGGATGGGTCGTGTCATGGAGGAGGAACTGCCAAATGCCGCCCTGGTTGTTCTGCCGAAGGAGGATCATTTTGCCTACTTCCACCTCAGTATACAGTTCTGCCGCATCGTGGATGCCTTTTTAAGACCATGATGCTGTTCTGTTTTCTGGCGGCGTATCTTTTTTTTCTTTATGTTCCTTTGAAGCAGTCTATGCATATGTTCCAGCAGAACCGTTACAACAAAGGGCGGTATCGGACATGGCTGGTGTCCTATATCCGCTTATCCTGGAAGCTGATTGTGAAAATACTGCTGACGCTGATGCTGAGCTACAGCCTTCTTTTGCTGCAGCCGACTTCCATGCAGGAGGTTCTGCTGCTGATGCTGGTTGCTATCTTTGCCTACATCAGCTGTAAAATGGAGGAGGAGCGCACCTATCGAAAGCCGCTGGTGAAAACAGCGCGAATTCACCGCCTTGCGATCCTGCTGTATACGCTATACGGCATTTTGCTGTGCCTGCTGCATTGTTTCCTGTCTGCCGCAGCGCTCATTCTTGTGACACCGTTTCTTTTTCTGTCCGCATGGCTTATGGTGCTGCCTGCCGCATGGATTTCAGAGCCGCTGGAAATGGCGATTCGCAATCATTATGCAGCGGATGCCGCAAAGCTGTTAAGAAGCAACAGCGCGCTGTCCATTGTCGGCATCACCGGAAGCTATGGGAAAACGAGTGTGAAAACCATTCTGAATGAGCTCTTGTCAGATGTTTACTATACCCTGATGACGCCCGGCTCCTATAATAATCATATGGGAATCACTCTCACCATACGCAATAAGCTGGAACGGCTGCATGAGGTGTTTTTATGTGAAATGGGAGCGGATCATGTGAAGGAAATTCATGATCTGATGCAGTTTGTAAAGCCGCAGTATGGTGTTGTGACCTCTGTCGGCGCACAGCATCTGGCAACGTTTGGCTCCATGGAAAATATACTCCATGAGAAAATGCAGATGATAGAATGTCTTCCTGCCGACGGTATCGGCTTCGTGAATCGGGACAATGCCTATATTCGTACCTACAGTATTCAAAACACCTGCCGAATCGTATGGTTCGGGATGAGCGAGGATGCGGATTATCGCTGCTGTGATATCCGTTACAGTGAGGAAGGCACGTCGTTTACGGTGATACAGGAGGGACAGTCTCACCGGTTTCACACAAAGCTTTTAGGAAAACACAATGTCGTGAACATCACCTGTGCCATCGCAGTTGCGCACACACTTGGTGTTTCCTGGGAAATAATGGCGTTAGCTGTCGAAAAGCTGCCCTATGTCGAGCATCGGCTGCAGGTACGGAAAAGCTTTTGCACCCTGCTGGATGACGCCTATAATTCCAATCCGGAAGGAGCGCGCTGTGCACTGGAGGTTTTAAAGCAGATGAAGCATCAGCGGTTTATCATCACACCCGGTTTTCTGGAGCTGGGAGAACAGCAGGAGGAAGAACAGTATAAGCTGGGTGAGGAGATTGCGGATAGTGTGGATACGGCGGTATTGGTAGGTGCTGTCCAGACGAAAAGCATCGCCGCAGGATTGGCGGACAGCGGATTTCCAAAAGAAAGGGTCCATGTTTGCGACAGCTTTCAGGAGGCACTGGCAATCGTACAAAAGCAGGCACAGCTGCAGGACTGCGTGCTGCTGGAAAACGATTTGCCGGATGCATTCAACCACTAGCAGCCCTACTCACATGAACACGTTTTAGGCATTCGCATACACTGATAATGTGTAAGGAAAGGAAGAATGCTATGAAACTTAAAATTGCCGTGGCATTTGGCGGCAGAAGTGTAGAACATGAAATCAGTGTCCTGTCGGCTCAGCAGGTAATGGCTGCTCTGGATGAGGAGCGCTATGAAATACTGCCGTTGTATATTGCCAAGGATGGCAGAATGTTTTGTGAGGAGGAATTACGGGAGCTGGAAACCTTTCAGCATATTGAAGAATTCATAGCGGATCATACCAGTGTAGCTCTGATTCGAAGAGATGCGCATACCTATTTGATTCCATCGCGTCGTAAATTATTTGCCAGGGATAAGGAGGTTGATCTGGTGTTCCCGGTTCTGCATGGAACCAACGGGGAAGACGGCACCTTTCAGGGATATCTGAAAACGATCGGAATACCCTATGTCGGCTGCAGTGTTCTGGCTGGGGCAATCGGGCAGGATAAGGTGATTATGAAGCAGGTATTGCAGGATAGCGGACTTTCGGTTGTACCGTGGTTTTTCTGGACATTGCATCAGCCGATGGAGCAGTCCTTTTTCAAAAAAGCACAGCGTCTTGGTTATCCGCTCATCATTAAGCCTGCGAATCTGGGCAGCAGTATCGGCATCGCCGTTGCCCACAATGATGTGGAGCTGCATAAAAGCATGATCGAGGCCTTTCAGTATGATCACAAGGTTGTGATTGAAAAGGTGATCGAACCGCTGCGGGAGATCAACGCCTCGGTATTGGGGGATGAGGACGGCTGTCGCTGCAGTACGCTGGAAGAAGTTGTCAAGCAGGATGAAATTCTGTCCTATGACAACAAGTACAGCGGCCAGGGAAAATCCAAGGGAATGCTCAGTACCAGCCGCAAGCTGCCGGCAGAGCTTAGTGATGAGCAGGCTGAGGAGGTTCGCACGATGGCTATGGATGCCTTCCGTGCGCTGAATGCGGCAGGGGTCGTGCGGATTGATTTTCTGATGCATGCAGACAGCTCAGCTCTGTATGTGAATGAAATCAATACGATTCCAGGCTCCCTGTCCTTCTATTTGTGGGAAAAGGAAGGTCTTTCCTTTCCTGCCCTGCTGGATGAGCTGATCTCGCTAGCACTTCAGCGGGTACGCAGGGAACAGAAGATGATTTTCAGCTATGACACAAATATTCTGCGGGATTATAAGGGCAGAGGAAAACTGATGAAGTAGAAAAATGCGGACAGTGCTTCGCATCTTTTCTATTGCAGGAAGACAGAACGATGGAAGAAGGAGGAACGGTAAAGGACGCTGATGTATACTTTGAAGCATAAACAGAAAGAAATTTCGCTGCGGGATAAACATAGGCAGTCACAAGATGTTGCATCCGCTTTTCATACAGGAACGATTCAGCGGGGAAAGGATTTTTTTCATAACAGCATGAACTTCACCGTTGTATTTACTGCAGAATACATACGGTACGGTTCACAGGGGATAGCGTTCAATCAGACAGCGCAAGGACTGCACTTGCAGGTGTGGAAAATCGGCTTTTTGTTTCATGAGAATCATGCGTAAGAAGAATTTGATATTTCATAATCAGTCCGGTATAAAAAAGAAGATGACGAGCATAAAGCATTGTCATCTTCGTATCATTCATTCATTTTCAGCTTTTCCGTTGCATATTCGTTCTTTACAGAGAAACAAGAAACACCTCATATGCAATCAAGGACTCCCTGCTTTCTTATTTGAATTTTGAAAGGATGTATGAATTTCAGCTTTCCGGCATAAGGGGGAGCGTACAGCTGCTTGGCATAAACACTGTAAACAGGGCTTCCTACGGTTTCTATCGTGCTATATCAAAGCATGAGCGGCTATGTGATGTCATTTGCGATGACCTTGCCACGATCACTGCTTTTGCGATAGGCATTCGGTGTCATCCCGCATGCTTTTTTAAAGACCTGTGAGAAATAAGACTGGGAGGAAAAGCCGCAGGAGTCGGAAATCTGTGCTATGGAATAATTTGTGGTTTCCAGCAGCTCCTTTGCCTGCTGTACACGCAGTCGGATGAGATAATTGATGGGGGAGACGCCCTTGTACTGCTTAAAGGCATGTACCAGATAAAATTTATTCATATAGGTTTTTTCACTTAACAGTTCCAGCGTGATATCCTCCTGATAATGATTGTTGATATACTGCTCCACAAAATGACATTCCTTGGTTATTTTCTGAGACGGCGCTACAATCAGGTTCGCCTTTGTCCTGCGTACCATGTTAATGATCAGCACCTCCAGCAGATTCTGACATACCGCCTCGTAATCATCATCCTGCTGCGCCATTTCCTGCACCAGTGTTTTCAGATAAAACAGAATCTCATGCTTGAATTCATAATAGTTGTGGACACTGTAGTCCTCATATTCCATATGGTTGGTAAAGCTGGTAAACTGCAGACCTTCAATACCGAGAACGATATATTCCAAAGGGGATTCATCCCTGCTCATTTCCGTATGCGGGACATTGGGATTGACAATGATCAAATCATCCGCCTTTACATCGAAAACATCATCATTTACAAGAAAGCTTCCCTTGCCGCTGGATACATAAAATAATTCCGTACAGTGATGGGCATGCGGCGTGCTGTGCCAGTCACCCTCATAACGACTTGTTGAAATATAGAGAAGGTGGAAGCTCATCTTATCCAGCTTGCGATTCTTCAACTGATATCTTTGTATACTCATCATATCACATCCTTATATCTGCTTTTATTATAATAGACACCGCTGTCGTTGACAAGAATTATATTTATTGGCAAAAAGTAAAAGTAGCCAATATCTCTAAAAAATGAAATACAATGCTTGTGTTTATCGAATAAATAAGAAATACCGGATTCGCTTTTTTAGATATCTTGCCTGTTTTTTTGCAGATCGACGTGTCCGGACGGTTTGACAAGCGCTTCATAAGCCCATAAAATGAAGATAAAGATGATCAGGAGGAGTTTGACATGAATACGAAAAAGGGGCGCGTAACTGTGCCGAGTGATGTTGATGTAATTGAGGAAACCTTAAACATCATAGAACGATGGGGGGCGGATGCGATCCGGGACTGTGACGGCACCAGCATGCCCGAGCAGCTGCGTGAGCTGGATGTGAAGCAGTATGCGACCTATTATACGACGAGAAAGGATAATGCATGGGCAAGTGCAAATCCGCAGGAGATACAGCAGATGTATCTGATGAGCGATATGGTGACGGCAAGTGCACAGACCCTGACCATACCGTTGATGAAGCATTATTATAAGGAACAGCTGAAGGTCAATACACTGGATGATATAAAGCGGTGGTGGGAGGTGATCGACCGTACGAGCGGTGATGTGGTTGCAGAGGACAAGTGGGAATATGACGCGGAAAAGGAAGCGGTTGTCGTGTTGGAATGTGTGCCGTTTCATGCGTATACAGTAAGCTTTCTGGCATTTGTGATCTGGGATCCGGTGCATATGTACAATGCCCTGACCAATGAATGGAAGCATGAGGAGCATCAGATGACCTATGATGTACGGCAGCCAAAGACCCAGGCATATGTTCTGGATAAGCTGCGCCGCTGGATTGCTGAGCATCCGGAGGTGGATGTTATTCGCTTTACGACATTCTTTCATCAGTTTACGCTCATGTTCGATGAGCGGGCGCGTGAGAAATTTGTAGACTGGTTCGGTTACAGTGCCAGTGTGTCCCCCTATATTCTTGAACAGTTCGAGCAGGAGGTCGGATACCGGTTTCGTCCGGAGTATATCATCAATCAGGGATATCATAATTCCACCTTCTGTGTTCCTACGAAGGAATATCGTGATTTCATGGACTTCCAGATGCGTGAGGTTGCGAAGCTGGTGAAGAAATTTGTGGATATTACACATGAAGCCGGTAAGGAAGCGATGATGTTTCTGGGAGACCACTGGATTGGGACAGAGCCGTTTGGTCCTTACTTTCAGGAGCTTGGACTGGATGCCGTGGTAGGCTCTGTCGGGGATGGACGTACCTTGCGTCTGATTTCCGATATCAGAGGAGTGAAGTATACCGAGGGACGGTTTCTGCCGTATTTCTTCCCCGATGTATTTTATGAGGGCGGTGACCCTGTTCAGGAGGCGAAGGTAAACTGGGTGAGCGCAAGGCGTGCAATCCTTCGCTCACCACTGGACCGTATCGGATATGGCGGGTATTTGAAGCTAGCATTGAAATTTCCGGATTTTGTTGATTATATTGAAGAGGTATGCAATGAATTTCGTGAGCTGTACGAGCATGTACACTCTGCACAGCCGATGTGCATGCCGTTTAAGGTAACGATTCTAAACAGCTGGGGAGCACTTCGGGGCTGGGGAGCGGAAATGGTCGCTCATGCGCTGTGGTATAAGCAGATTTATTCCTATTCCGGTGTTCTGGAGGCTCTGAGCGGTATGCCGTTTGATGTGCAGTTTATCAGCTTTGACGATATACTGGAAAATCCGAAGGTACTGGATGATGCCGGTGTGATTATCAATGCAGGGGATGCCTATACAGCCTTCAGCGGCGGAGATTACTGGAAGGACGCACGCATTGTGAGCGCCCTACGCAAATTTGTATACGAGGGGGGCGGCTTTATCGGCGTCGGAGAACCGAGCGCAGCACAAAAGGAAGGTCATTTCTTCCAGCTGTATGATGTGCTGGGCGTGGATAAGGAAATTGGCTTTTCCCTGTCACAGGATAAATATAACTGGGAGGAACAGCCGCATTTCCTGAAGGAGGAGCTACCTGAAGCTTTACAGCTTGGAGAAGAAATACGCAATATCTATGCATTGCCGGATACGACGGTTTTGATCAATGAACATCAGAATATCCGTTTTGCGGCCAATACGTATGGGAAAGGGAAAAGTGTCTATCTGAGCGGTCTGCCATTCAGCTTTGAAAATGCACGTCTGCTGTATCGCTGCCTGTTCTATGCGGCAGGAAAAGAAACCGAAATGAAAAAATGGTACAGCGAAAACTGCAATGTGGAGGTCAATGTTTATCCGAATACAAACAGCTACTGTGTGGTGAACAATACGTATGAGGTGCAGGATACGCGGATTTATACGGACCATGATGTCTTTGATATCCGTTTACAGGCAAATGAAATTCGCTGGTTTTCCATCAGCGGGGAAGAATAAGAATTGTGCGGCATGAATGCCGCATTTTTCCATGCGGTAAATGGACGTAGGAGTGTACAGCGTATGAGATAGAATTTTCATGGTTTCAGTCCTTTCAGGCAGTATTATGAACTCATATCGTGGTTTTCGATACTGTAAAACAGCATTAAGAAATCAGCATATCCAAGTCTTTCAGGTTTGAGATTGAAAACACAGGGATTGGACAATCAGTAAGTAATTGCTTCATGTTCTTTTATACTGTCCTGCAGGGGATTCACAAGAGAAATGTGGTAGCCGATTTCAAGATATAAACGGCCTGCACAATTCTTACATAGAACAAATGTTACACTGCTTTTCCATATTAAAAAATAATTTTTGCTTTTCTGCAACCATTTTCTTTCTTCAGAGGTATTAAGGGTGAACAGAGAAAAAGAGGCAGTTCAAATAGAACTGACGGAGTGTTTTGCGGTATTTGCCGGAATGGACTCATTCTCTGATGATATCGCATTGCGTATTCGGGTACGAAAACGATGGAGATAAACGAAGCTGCTGTATTCGAAAGAAAAGCAATGGGTTCAGGACAGTATGAGGGAGGGTTTCATATGCTGAAGCTGTCAAAATGGAAGAAATGAAAAGGAGAGCTGTATGAAAATCAGAAATTACGGATTGGTGCTGCTGGCATGCGGCATGCTGTTTGCCGGCGGTTGTTCAAAAGAGAAAGCGAAGAAAAAAGCAGAAGACTTGAAGCTTGAAAATCTCACGATCGTACTGCATGATGAGAATATCACCATTTACCAGCCGCTGGGGGATCTTCTGGATACCTGGGAGCTGGATCAGGCGCCGGAGCATATCGAAGCGCTGGGACATGATATGGTATTTTTAACATATAAGGATAATGACCGGGAATCGATGATTCTCCGTGTCTTCAATCCGAAGGATGAAGAAATCAGTGTGAACGATGCGCTAATTCAGCATGTAGTCTTTTCAGACAGAAATACAGAAAATGTGAAGGAATACAAGCTTCCTCACAATTTTAAAATCGGAAGTACTACTGAGCAGGATGTAATCAAAGCACTGGGAACGCCTTATGAGTATAGGATTTCCAACGATGACAGCAATATGGATTATGTCACAGGTACCTCGTATGAAACCTCTGAGCTGGCAGAGTTTTCATTTGAAAAAGGAAAACTGAGCAAGGTTGCATTGTCAGGAAGTGAAAAACGCAAGGAAAAGAAAGAGAATATCAGCTTTGATACGGCTAAGGCAGTTGGGTATTCTGTATATGATATCCCCCTTGCGAAGGGAAGTGCTGCGGATGAATTTGCGAAGGGAAGCATACAGTTCGATGGTGTGAGCATAAACAAAACGACACCTGCGAAGGCACTTATAGAAAAAGGGTGGAAATCCAAATATCTGGATGAATATAATAAAAAAGAGACTACCATCAGTGCAGAAAAAAGTGATATGCGTATTGATTTGCGAGTGGATGGAACGATTTCTTCCACAGATCAGCTGACCGAAAAGCATGTGATTCAGGAAATATTTGCAGCGGATGAGTCTCTGGAAGCTTTGACATTCGCATCTGGTGTTAACGGTACATCAACACTTCAGGATGTGTATCAGATACTGGGAAAACCGATGAGTGTGCGGTATAGCAAAAACGGTGTTCGCGTTCGGTATAGGACAGAAAGCAATACTGCCGTTTCCATGTCCTTTAAGACCTCCGGAGCAATGGAATACTGCAGTGTGAAATTTGATTCCGAATGGGAATAGACGGTGTGACAGATAAAGGATTGAGCCGGGTGCTCTTTTCTTTTGCATTGTTTGTTGAGAAGTAACCTTTGACCTCGCATAAGTAGAAGCTTATCCTTTATGCTTGATACGTGTTGTCCGGAAAAATATGCAACGGTTTTTTCATACGGCGAAAGCCTGTGAAGGAAACGATTCGTATTCTGTTTTTTTGAATACTTTCTATGTGTCCGACAAGTATGCTCAACAGTACCAATTCATTTGTTTAAACATTTAATAAGTGCTTCAGATATGAAAAAGGAACATCTGAATGACCGTGTGGAGAACTCTGTCCGCTGGACTGTCATACGCTCAAAAAAAGGATTCTCGGCTGAGAATCCTCCTTTGTTAAGCCTCCATGGAATCAATGATGCTGTCAACCAGATTATCCATTTCAGATTTATTATTATCATTCAGGGCACTGATCATGGATACTTCAGAATTCAGAATACTCATCTGCTTCATCTGATTATCCAGGAAGTCCTTCATGAGGGAACCGGATTTCGGTGCCCAGGACCCGTTTTCAATGATTCCCACCGTACGCTTCTGCATATTGAGTGCCTTCATATGCATGAGGAAATCATGCATAACAGGATAGATTCCCAGGTTATAGGTTACCGAAGCCAGTACGATATGGCTGTATTTAAACGTATCACTGATCAGGTAGGATACATGGGTATTGGAAACATCATGCACCACAACATTTTTGACACCCTTTTCCACCAGCTTGGCAGCCAGTACCTGCGCGGCGGATTCCGTATTTCCATACATGGAGGCATAGGCAATCAGGACACCGGTTTCCTCCGGCTCATAACGGCTCCATTTGTCATATTTATCCAGCAGATAACCGAAATCATTTCTCCATACCGGTCCATGCAGCGGACAGATGACCTTGATATCAATGGTTCCCGCCTTTTTCAGCAGTGCCTGTACGTGCGGTCCGTATTTTCCTACGATATTGGTATAGTAACGGCGGGCATCATCCAGCCAGTCGCGGTCAAAATCAACCTCATCGTTAAACAGCTTGCCATCCAGTGCGCCAAAGCTTCCAAAGGCATCAGCGGAAAACAGAACGCCGTTTGTTACATCAAAGCTGACCATTGCTTCCGGCCAGTGCACCATCGGAGCCTCTACAAAGGTGATGGTGTGCTTACCGAAGCATCTGGTATCGCCTTCCTTGACCTCCTCTGTGCGCCCGTCAACGTTAAAGCCGAACTGATGCATCAGCAGGAAGCTTTTTTCGGTTGATATGATTTTCACCTTTGGATAGCGAAGAAGAATTTCCTCAATGCTGGCACCGTGATCAGGCTCCATATGATTGATTACCAGATAATCCAGGTCACGCCCGTTCAGAACATGCTCTACATTTTCCAGAAACTGACGGCAGGCATCCCAGTCCACCGTATCAAACAATACCGTTTTCTTATCCAGCAGCAAATAGGAATTATAGGATACGCCATTCGGAATCGGGTGAATATTTTCAAACAGGGCAAGACGGTGATCATTTCCTCCCACCCAGTACAGATCGTCAACTACTTTTCTTACACAGTACATACTACATCCTCCTTCTCTTTATTTAATCCAATGTCTCGATGAACTGATCCTTTGCTTCTCCGCATTCCGGACAGATCCATTCCTCAGGCAGCTTTTCAAACGGCGTACCCGGAGCAATATCATTTTCCGGATCTCCCAGCATCTGATCATATTCATAGCCGCAGCCATTGCAGACATGACGCATATAGGAAGGAGCTTCCTTTTTGATAAACGGACGTTTCATTTTCTTCATTGGCGGAGCCGGTTTCTTTTCTCCGGTATCCAGAGCCTTGCTTAACAGCGGCAGTATTTCCATAACATCACCGACAATCCCGTAGTCGGCATTTTTAAAGATCGGAGCATTGGCATTCGTATTGATGGCAACGATGGTGGTGGCATCCTTGATTCCCTTCAAATGCTGTCCCGCACCGGAGATACCGCATGCGATATACAGATTGCCGGTAAATTTCTGACCGGACATACCGACATAGCGGTTGATCGGTACATATTTCAGAGTTTCTGCGACTGGACGGGAGCTTCCGATTGCGGCCCCTGCACTTCTTGCCAGATCCTCAATCAGCTTCATGTTCTTCTTTTCGCCGATACCCTTGCCGGCTGATACCACACGCTCCGCATTCATAATCGGGGTATCCATCGGGATACCGACCGTGAAATCATAGCCATCCTTCTGTAAGGCTTCCACCAGGGCATTGACACGTTCCTGTGCATCGCCTTCCTTGAATATCTGTTTCTTACGTTCTCCTGTGATTGCACCTTTTTTCTTACGGACACCGCCGTCCTTTGGCGCTTTTCCTATGATATGAGAGGCAATAACGACCCTCTGAATTTCATTGGTTCCTTCATAGATGGTTGTGATTTTTGCATCACGATACGCACGTTCCACTTCCATACCCTTCAGATAACCGCTTCCGCCGAAGATCTGTAAGGCATCGTTGCAGATTTCCAGCGCAACATCACTTGCATACTGCTTCGCCATTGCGGATTCCATGCCATATGGTTCGTGGTGTTCCTTCAGCTCCGCAGAGGAGTAAATCAGCATTCTTGCACAACGCAGCTTGGTTGCCATATCGGCAAGCTTGAAGCTGATGACCTGCTGCTGTGCAATCGGTTTGCCGAACTGCACACGCTCCTTTGCGTATTCCAGCGCATTCTCATACGCACCCTGTGCGATTCCCAGTGCCTGTGCGGCGATACCGATACGACCGCCATCCAGTGTGGCCATTGCAATCTTAAAGCCCTGACCAAGCTTACCAAGCAGGTTTTCCTTAGGTACCTTTACATCATTGAAAATCAGCTCTGCTGTTGAGGATGAACGGATGCCCATCTTGTCGTAATGATCACCGAAGGTAAAGCCGTCCCAGCCCTTCTCTACGATAAATGCGGAGATTCCTCTGGTTCCCATTTCCGGATTTGTGGATGCAAAGACGACATACGTATCTGCCTTATCAGCATTTGTAATAAAGATCTTGCCACCGTTCAGAATGTAGTAATCACCCTCCAGAACAGCCGTTGTTTCGGTACCTGCCGCATCACTTCCGGCATTTACCTCCGTTAATCCAAATGCGCCGATTTTTTCACCGCTTGCCAGCGGTACCAGATATTTCTGCTTCTGTTCCTCGGTACCAAACGCAAAAATAGGGTAGCTTCCCAGTGAGACATGTGCGGACAGAATAACACCTGTACCACCGTCTACACGGGATAATTCTTCTACAGCAATGGCATAGCTGATTACATCCAGACCGGCCCCTCCATATTCCTTTGGATAGGGAATACCCATCAGACCCATCTTTCCAAACTTCGCAATCGCCTCACTCGGGAACTCATTTTCCTTATCGAGCATAAAGGCAATCGGTTTGATTTCGGTTTCCGCAAATTCCCGAACTGTCTTGCGGATTTCCTCCTGCTGCTGTGTCGTTGTAAATAGCATAGTTTACGTCCTCCTCACTTATCTCTATGATATTCCTTCTGCTTTCATGATTTTTCTTAATATGAGAATCATTTTAAGAATGTAAATCACTTTACACTCTGATAATATCATAGCGCTTACAATAAGTCTAAAGATATGCTCACAGAATTTTCCTTTTTTGGATTCGTTTTAAGAAGTACCTGAAAAACGGCGCCAGCGCTTTTGGAATTTCCTGAATTAGGTCCCACAGGTGTAAGATAAGCAGATGCTGGTGCGCAGATGATTTGTAACGTTCTGCGTAAGAGAATACGGCTTCATTTTCAAACAGGTATACCGGCTGTACACTCATTCAGCCTTTGAATTTCCTTCACCTATACGATTTATGGTTTCGCATATACATACAGGTATGAAAGAATGTGTGTTCGTCCCTTCCTACCTCTTTCTGCAAATTACAAATCGATAAGATTCTCTTTTAACATGCTGACTTTTACTTCTCAGCCTGCGGACTTATGGTCTGCCGTATGCTATACTGTACTTAGCGGAAAACAATTGGAAGGAGGAGCTGTATGTCGGAAAAGAAAAAGGCGGAGGAAGGGTTTCTGTATAATGCGAATTACAACGCAGCACTGCTGGATGAGCGTGCCTGGTGTAAGGATCAGTGTCATTTGTGCAATCAGCTGCGTCCAAGCGATACGGAAAAGCGCTATCAGATTTATCACAGCTTATTCAAGCAGATGGGAAAGCATGTATCCATAGAACCACCATTCTGGTGTGATTATGGCTATAATATCAGCATCGGAAATGAATTTTTTATGAACCATAACGGTGTCATACTCGACGGAGCAGAGGTAACCTTTGGTGATTATGTCTATATCGCACCAAACTGCGGCTTTTATACGGCAGGGCATCCGTTGGATGTGGAACAGCGTAAGCAGGGGCTGGAGTATGCCTTTCCCATTCATGTGAAAAGCAATGTATGGATCGGAGCAGGCGTTCAGGTGCTGGCGGGCGTTACCATTGGGGAAGGCTCGGTGATTGGGGCAGGCAGTGTTGTGAACAGAGACATTCCTGATCATGTTCTTGCGGCAGGTGTTCCCTGCAGGGTGATTCGCCGCATTACAGACGAGGATCGAAAGAAGTACCGTATTCAAATGGAGGAGGAAAGTTGATGGGAAGCAGGTGAAACCTGTAAACGGCGCCCCTGTATAGGCAGTAAAGGTCTTTTTGGATACGCCGTAAGCGATCGCCTAGTCGTCTGTGAGGCTGTATTTGCAGTCTGATGGCGATAGGGAATACGGAAGAAAACGGATATGCATATGACTGATAAGCTATGCGAAAGCTGTCCGTGAAAAAGAAATGTCGAGGAGAGTCTTCCTTTTTAAAGAAGTTATTTGCATGTCCTCACTTGCGGCGGTATGGCTATGATATAATAAGGATAAGCAGGAGGTATGAAACCATGTTTTATGAACAAGTAGAAGAATCAGTGCAATATATTCGTAAGCACGTGAAAACAGAGCCACTTATTGGCATCATTTTAGGAAGCGGACTGGGCTCGCTGGTGGAGATGATGGAGGATAAAGAGGTGCTCTCCTATCAGGATATTCCACATTTTCCGCAATCCAGAGTGGCAGGTCATGCGGGAAATCTGGTCTTTGGCAGAATTGGAAATCAGCGTCTGATCGTTATGCAGGGGAGGTTTCATTATTATGAAGGCTTTTCAATGAAGGAGGTCACCTATCCGATTTATGTGATGAAGCTGCTCGGTGTTCGGGATTTGATCGTGACCAATGCCTGTGGCGGTATCAATCCGGATTTTACACCGGGGGATTTGATGATCATTGATGATTTTATCAATTCGCTGGATGTAAATCCTTTGATTGGAGATAATGATGAGCGCTTTGGACCACGTTTTCCGGATATGTCAGAGCCTTATTCCATCCAGCTGCGTGAAAAGGCAGAACAGGTGGCGGATCAGTTGGCAATTCCTTACCGCCATGGTGTATACACCCTTTTTCAGGGACCGTATTATGAAACAGCAGCGGAAATCCGTATGTATGCCAGAGCAGGCAGTGATGCCATTGGAATGTCCACTGTGCCGGAGACTATAGCGGCAAATTATCTCGGTATCCGTGTGTTGGGAATTGCATGTATCACCAACATGGCAACCGGTATTGCGAAGGAAAAGCATTCACATGAAGAGGTTGTGAAAATGGCAAATAAGAGCAGTGCCCGGCTTTGTACATGGATGGAAGCACTGTTAAAGGAGTGGTAAGAAGGAGGGGGATGCTTCATGGAACAGAATTCGCTGTTTCAAAATGATGTACAGAAGGATCCTCTTGCCGCCCGACTGCGTCCGGCATCGCTGCAGGATTACGTAGGGCAGAAGCATCTGCTTGGAAAAGGGAAGATACTGTATAACCTGATAGAAAAGGATATGGTTTCCTCCATGATCTTCTGGGGACCGCCGGGTGTTGGAAAAACGACGCTTGCCAGAATCATCGCCAGGCAGACACAGGCACATTTTATCAATTTCAGTGCCGTCACAAGCGGAATCCGTGAAATTAAGGCCGTGATGAAGGAAGCGGAGGACGCGCGTCTGTATGGCAGAAAGACGATTGTATTTGTTGATGAAATACATCGTTTCAATAAAGCCCAGCAGGATGCCTTTTTGCCGTATGTGGAAAAGGGCAGTATTATTTTGATTGGCGCAACAACGGAAAATCCGTCGTTTGAAGTCAATGCCGCGCTTCTTTCCCGCTGCAAGGTGTTTGTGCTGAAGGCACTGGAGGTTTCGGATCTGGTGGAGCTGCTAAAGCATGCTCTGCAGGATGAACGCGGCTTTGGCTCACAGCATGTTCTCATCACAGAGGAGCAGCTGCGTATGCTTGCCATGTTTGCCAACGGAGATGCCAGAACAGCACTGAATACGCTGGAGATGGTCGTTTTAAACGGAGAAAGCTCAGAAGCGGGAACCGTCATCACAAAAGAGGTGCTGGAGCAATGTACCTCCCAGAAGTCGCTGCTGTATGACAGACAGGGAGAGGAGCACTACAATCTGATCAGTGCCCTGCATAAATCCATGCGCAACTCTGACGTGGATGCAGCTATTTACTGGCTTGCGAGAATGCTGGAGGCGGGGGAGGACCCGTTGTACGTGGCAAGGCGTCTGGTTCGTTTTGCGAGTGAGGATATCGGGATGGCGGACAGCCGTGCCTTGGAAATCTGCGTTGCGGCTTATCAGGCATGCCATTTTCTCGGTATGCCGGAGTGTAATGTACATTTGACACATGCGGTTACCTATCTTTCTCTTTCTCCGAAATCCAATGCCCTGTATATGGCATACGGCGCAGCGAAGGAGGATGCTGTGCATATGCTGAGTGAACCGGTTCCCCTGCAAATACGAAATGCACCGACATCCCTCATGAAGGACCTGCATTATGGAGAAGGCTATCAGTATGCTCATGATACGCAGGAAAAGCTGACAAACATGGAATGTATGCCGGAATCCCTGAAGGGAAGGGAATACTATCACCCAACGATACAGGGAAGTGAAGCAAGGGTAAGCAAGCGATTGCAGGATATCAAGGAATGGAAACGGAAGCATCAAAATAAATAGAGAGCCGGTGTTTTAAGAAGACTTTCCTGCGAGTGATGAAACGCTGGGATATTGGCAGAACACGGATAGGCGCAGATTTCAGGATGCAGGCATTTGGCAGCACTTGTGCATGATCAATGCCTCTTTCCGTAAGGAAGGAAGGCCGCATAAGAAAGCCATGAAAGCATCCGGGCGGCTGTACGCAGACAGTCTGTATGATACAGATGCTCATGGAGCTGCGTTTGCGTATTTCCTGAATTAGGCAGCTAGAAAAAAAGGTAATCCAGCCTTGATACAACAGGTTCGGATTGCCTTTTATATGTTTTCATCAGCGGTAAAGGTGCCATGCATACCGCCGTTTTCTGTTTCTTATTTTACAGTTTTTATGACATACTTATCGAACAGCTCACGATTTCGCTCATCGGCACCGTCCATATTGCTGGAGGCGAACACCGGAGCCTCCATGCCATGCTCCTTCAGCAGCTCGACAAATCTTCCCATCACACACTGTGCAAGGAAGCATCCGGTCAGGGTACTGACAGGTCCCATACTGGTTGCATCATCGATTGGTGTTGTCGCATCCCCATACGGAGCATGATTGTCCAGAATCACATCCGCTAGCTCAAACAGACGCAGTCCGCTTTCATGACGGGAAGCGATGGTTTTGCTATGCGATAAGGAGGTGATCACGATAATACGGGCACCCTTTTCCCTTGCTCTCATCGTGTATTCAATCACCAGTGGATTTCTTCCGGAATTACTGGTGACAAGCAGAACATCTCCCGCTTCTATCGTGTAAATTGCATCCAGTACATCCGCATAGGAAGCTGTACGCTCCAGTGTGGTACTCTTTGTCGGGTGGGTTGCCAGCGTCATTTCGATTTCATTGATCGGATAAACCTTTGCATACCCTCCGGCTCTGGCATAGATATCCTGCCCGATCATATGCGAGTGCCCGCTGCCGAAGGTGTAAATGGTATGATGTTCCTTCTCCGCTTCAAACAATAGACGTGCTGCCCGTTCCAGCGGCTCCCGCTCCTGTTTCATTACCGCGAATCGCTGTTCCACTTCTTTGAAATACGTATCAATAAATGCCATAATCAATCCTCACTTTCTTCTGATTTCAGTATACCATGATTATATGTAAAATCTATAATTGGATATAAAGTTATAACATTTTATACAAAATACGTAATTTAACCATTGTTTTCTCACAAAACACTTTTAATTATTCTATTCTGCTAAAATAGGAAAATATTTCCATTATAATAATTACAAAAACTGGAGTGGACGGAATGAAAAAAGTAACGGAAATCAATTTAAGAGTGGGAGATGCTATACGGAAAGGGCTTCAACGAAAGGGAATGACGCAAAAGGAGCTTGCTGCACTGGTTGGTTCCACGCAGCGCTCGATTTCTTCATATATCAATGGGAATGCACAGCCCCCGCTTGATATTCTGTCTTTGATTTGCCGCATACTGGAAATCAATATGAATCAGATTCTGCAAATACCGGATTTCAATTTTCCCGGACGTATGCTGCATGATCCGATGGAGCTGGAATTCATGAAGATTTTTGATCAGGTGCCGGAGGAACGGCGGATGACCTTTACAAAGCTGATGAAAAGTATACTCAGCTTTCATCTGGAATAGGAAGTAAAATTGCAACTGTTACATAACATGGAAAATAAGACGATTCTTTTGGTAAATGACAAATACAGAAAGATGGAAAATTTTTATTTTTATGATAAAATGCCGTATTTATCGGTGTTTTTTTATATTTTGCGCAGAATTCGTATGGAAGAAAACTTTTTCATTTTATATACTATAGAAGTAAAAGGGAGAGAGAGGAGGAATATGGAAGAAAAACATACCTGTGTACTGAATCATGATGAGTATGAGCTGCTGAACTTTTATCGACAGCTCAGTGAAGAGCGCAAGCAGAAATTTTTTGATCTTGTGCAGACACTGGATATGCTGTTGAACCAGCAGGAGGATACGACTGCGGTCGCAGAGTAAATCACAGGTGTTGAAGTCATGGTTCTGAGAGCGCAATCCTTTTCATAAGAGAATGAGAAGGATGTGTGTTTGTTATACCGTGCACTGCTATCCTTACGGCGCAGGATACAGCACGGTGCATCAGCTGTAAAACAAATCCTGCAGGATCCATCCTGGTGTTGCAGCGGCTGAGCATGCATACTGTTTTGAAACCGGATGAGGACCGCAGGGTCCTTTTCTGTTTCTAGGCACCGACTGGCTTTCAGGGCACTGGATGAAAAAGCTGTCCGCCATAACTGACCGTGGTGTGGGGATCATTCCATTTCTGATGCTGAAGCGTTCCACGCAGGGTCCTATGTGATTTGTCGATGTTGATACAGCTGTTTCTTACATAATTATTTCATGAAAATATTTCAGAAAATGATTGACTTTTTCATCCCTGGATTGTACTATAGTAATATATGAAATGCGCTGACGGGAAATAGTATGGATATGGACATGACAGAGAGTCTTCGGCTGGTGGAAGAAGATATGCGAAGTATGCGGAACACATCCCCGAGCAGCAGAGGTGAAATTCAGTAGCTTCTGCCGGAATCCTGCATCCGTTACCGTGCTAGAGTATGCTGGTACTCGAAGAGATTGATATCGTGAGGTATCAATAAAATAAGGTGGAATCACGTAAGGTAACTTTCGTCCTTTGGATGGAAGCTTTTTTTGTATAAGCGTATAAGGGAGGATATGAAGCTATGAAAAGATTTGCTATACCGGAAGGAACTCGGGATCTGATTCTGGGGGAATGTACTGCGAAGAAACGATTGCAGGGTGCAATCGAACAGGTGTTTGACAGCTATGGCTATAAGGAAATCGTAACACCGAGCATTGAATTTTATCAGACCTATCAGACCGGCTTTGAACAGGTTCAGGAGGAAGCGATGTACAAGTTTTTTGACCATAACGGAAGCATCCTGACACTGCGCATGGATATGACGGTACCGATCGCCCGTGTTGCGGCAACCAAGTTCAAGGATCAAAAGCCGCCGCTTCGTTTTCGCTACTGTGCCAACGTATACAAGGTCAAGGAGTCCTTTGCCGGAAAGCGCAATGAGGTGACAGATTGCGGGATTGAGCTGCTGGGGCTGAACGAAAAGCAGAGTGATCTGGAAATTCTGGTGTGTGCACTGGAGGTTATGGAGTGTATGCAGCAGCAGGCGTATACGCTGGAAATCGGCAATGTGAATTTCTTTCACACAGCAGTAAAGCTTCTGGGGCTTTCTGCGGAAGAAACAGAGCTTCTGGCGGATTTGATCGATCGCAAGAGTCTGAGCGAACTGAAGGAATATCTGCATACCCTGCCACTGAAGGATGAGGACAGAGAATTCTTCCTGCAGCTGCCGTGGCTGTGTGGAGATGCAGGGATGCTCAAGGAGGCATTGAACTGCTGCTTCGATGACAGACTGCGCAGTATTGTGGAAAGTCTTCAGGAATTGTATGCACAACTAAAGGCGCTCGGCTATGAAAACCGCATTACCTTTGATTTGGGAAAGCTGCCGCATCTGAACTATTACAGTGGCATTCTTTTTGAAGGCTTTGTACCGGGAATCGGTACCAGTGTGCTGAGTGGCGGACGCTATGATTCTCTGTTGGAGAAATTCGGAGAGCCGTTGCCGGCAATCGGCTTCTCTGTAAAGCTGGATGCCGTGCTGCCGGTTCTGGATTTAAAGCAGAAGGAGGCAACCCTCACGCTGTGCTATCCGTATGCGCGAAAGGTGGAGGCACTGCGCAAGGCAAAGGAATTAAGAAAAACTGCACGGGTGGAGCTGCTGTGCGGGGAATATGATGATATTATCGTGAAAGGGGAGAAGGACGCATGAGTATATCCATAGCATTAACGAAGGGGCGTCTGGAAAAGGCCACCGTGAAGCTGCTGGAGGAGCGCGGGTATGGCATTGAATCATTAAAGGATAAGGGAAGGGCGCTGGTGTTTCAGGATTCCAAAAAGGATATTCGCTACTTCCTTGTGAAATCCAATGACTGCATCACCTATGTACAGCACGGCGTTGCGGATATTGGTGTTGTGGGAAAGGATACGCTTTTGGAGGGTGGCAAGGATTATTATGAAATGCTGGATTTAGGCATTGGAAAATGTAAATTCATCGTTGCCGGTCTGCGGGAACACAATCTGTTTGATAAGGTGGGACATGTGAAAATAGGAACGAAATATCCCAATATCGCAAAGCAGTATTTCCTGGAAAAGGGCATGGATGTGGAGTGTATCAAAATAGACGGCTCTGTGGAGCTGGCGCCGATTCTGGGCTTGTGCGATGGAATCGTGGATATCATGGAAACGGGGACGACGCTGAAGGAAAACGGTCTGGTTGTCTTTGACACCGTCTGCGATATCAGCGCAAGAGTGATTGTGAACAAAGCGAGCTTTAAGCTGAAAAGAGCGGAGATCCTAGCAATCTTAGAGGATATGAAGAAAGGACTGGAAGCATGCTGAAACGAATGCGAGCATCGGATACAGGGAAACTGCAGACGTATCTGGAAAGCAGAACAGAGGAGATTGACAGTGATATCATTGTCAGGGTCAGTGCCATCCTGCAGGATGTGAAAACACGCAGGGATGATGCTGTCAGGGAATATACACAGCAGTTTGACGGAATTTTATTGGACAGTATGTGTGTGGAGCCTTCCGATATAGAAGCGGCGGCTGCCAAGGCGGATCCCTTCTTTGTGGAAAGTATGAAGAAGGCGAAAGCAAATATCGAGTATTATCACAATGCACAGAAGCAAAACGGTTATCTTTTGCAGAAGGAGCTCGGCATCTATCTGGGACAGCGTGTACTTCCACTGGACAGCGTAGGTATTTATGTGCCGGGAGGCAGAGCACAGTATCCAAGCAGTGTGCTGATGAATGCAATTCCTGCCCGTATCGCAGGTGTAAAGCGTATTGTCATGATTACGCCTCCGGCGAAGGATGGCAGTCTGCATCCCAATATTGCGGCGGCAGCACAGATTGCCGGTGTGGATGAAATTTATAAGGTTGGCGGTGCTCAGGGGATTGCGGCGTTAGCCTATGGCACCCAAAGCATTGCGCCTGTGGATAAAATTGTCGGACCGGGAAATGTATACGTTGCGGCAGCGAAGAAGCTTGTCTTCGGGAAAGTGGATATTGACATGATTGCCGGACCGAGTGAAATTCTGGTGATTGCGGATGCGGATGCTCCTGCGAAAAGCGTTGCGGCGGATCTGCTGTCACAGGCAGAGCATGATCCGATGGCGAGTGCCATTCTGGTGACAACCAGTGAACAGCTTGTGGATGCTGTGGAGCTGGAGCTGCGCAAGCAGAGTGCTCTTCTGCCGAAACAGGAAATTGTGGAACAGTCGCTGCAGGCCTATGGAACAGCCATTTTATGTGAGAGCATGGAGGAATGTCTGGATGTATCCAATGCGGTTGCGCCGGAGCATCTGGAGCTGATGGTGAAGCAGCCGATGGACTATCTGGGAAAGGTACGCCATGCGGGCAGTGTGTTCCTTGGCTATCACACCTGTGAAAGTGTCGGAGATTATTTCGGCGGCTGCAATCACGTACTGCCGACAAGCGGGACAGCGCGTTTCTCCAGTGCACTTGGAGTGGACAGCTTTATCAAAAAAAGCAGCTATCTGCACTATAGCGAAGAGGCTTTACAGACCTATGGCGACCATATTATAGAAATGGCGGAGCAGGAAGAGCTGCAGGCTCATGCCAATGCTGTGAAAGTGAGGCTGAAATCATGAAAAATATCGAAAGCTATGCGGCGCGGACAAACGGTACCGTCATGCTGAATGCAAACGAGTGCTATAAAAATATCAGTGGGGAAATCGTAAAGGAGCTGCAGGAGGCAATCGCGGAGCTGGAGTTTAACCGCTATCCGGATGAATCCAGCAGGGAGCTGATACAGGCATATGCGAATGTGAAAAAATTAGATGCCGGGTATCTGATCGCCGGGAATGGCAGCGATGAAATGCTGGGGCTCATGATTGGCTATTTCCTGGGAAAAGGTAAGAAATTACTGACCCTGTCTCCGGACTTCTCCATGTATGATTATTATGCATCCATGCATGAGAGTGAGGTTGTGAAATTTCCATGTGAGCAGGATGGTTCCTTCAGCATTGCGGATTTTATAGAATTTGGGCGGGAGCATCATGTGGATATGGTGCTGTTCTCCAATCCGAATAATCCAACCGGGCATTTTGTAAGCAATGCCCAGCTGTGTAAAATCGCGGAGGCCTTTCCTCGTATTCCGGTGATTATAGATGAGGCATATGGGGAGTTCGCAAAGGAAAGCATGCTGGCATATCTGGATACCTACCATAACCTGTATGTGACCAGAACCCTATCTAAGGCGTATGGGTTTGCCGGTGCGCGACTGGGCTTTCTAATCAGCTGTCCATCCAATATTGCGAAATTGAAACCGGTGCTGGTACCTTATAATATCAGCTCTTTAACACAAAGGGCCGGTGTGATCGTATTGCGTCATGCGGCGGAATATGAGCTGCTGGTGGAGGAAATACAGCTGGAGCGGGATATGCTGTATCACAAGCTGAAGCAGTTAAAAAACGTTACCTTCTATCCGAGTCAGGCGAATTATCTGTATGGAAGAAGCAGCTATAAGCAGGAGCTGTTGAAGGCGATGGAAAAGGAAGGCATTGTTATTCGCAACTACGAAGGAAAGGACAGCTTCCGCATTACGGTTGGTTCCCCTGCGGAAAATGCCATTGTATTATCCGTATTACAGGAATTTGACAGAAAGGCGGTTGCGGTATGAAACAAGAAACGAAGGAAACAGGCTTTGCGCCAAGAATGGCAGGCCTGAGCCGGGATACCAAAGAAACAAGCATCAGCTGCACGATGCATCTGGATGGTACGGGAGTCAGTGAGATTCACACAGGCATCGGCTTCTTCGATCACATGCTGACGCTGTTTTCCTTCCATTCCGGTATCGACCTTACGCTGCATGCAAACGGCGATTTACAGGTGTGTGATCATCACACGGTAGAGGATTGCGGTATCGCGATGGGAGCCTGCCTGAAGGAAGCCCTGCAGGATAAAAGAGGAATCGAACGCTATGGCATTATGCTGCTGCCGATGGATGAAACACTGGCACAGGTTGTACTGGATATCAGCGGACGCAGCTTTCTGGTGTATAACTGTGAGCTGAAGCGGGATACGATCGGTACGTTTTCCTGTGAAATGGTGGAGGAGTTTCTTCGTGCCTTTGCCTTTCAGGCAGGCATCACACTGCATGTGAATGTAGTGTATGGAACCAATGATCATCACAAGGTGGAGGCGATTTTCAAAGCGCTGGGCCGTGCCTTAAAAACGGCAATCCGTGTGAGTGGCGATACGCTGCCGAGTACAAAGGGGAAGCTGTAATATGATTGCGATACTTGATTATGGAATGGGAAATCTGCACAGTGTGGAAAATGCCTTACAGCATATCGGCTGTACCTGCTGTGTGACGGATAAAAAGGAAGACCTACAGCGTGCGGATCAGCTGATTCTGCCGGGTGTGGGAGCGTTTGCGGACTGTATGAAGCATCTGCAGGAGCGTGATTTGATTACGGCTTTAAAGGAAGAGGTTCAGGGAAAGAAAAAACCGCTGCTTGGTATCTGTCTGGGCATGCAGGCGCTGTTTGAAGACAGCGAGGAAAACGGCTATACCAAGGGACTCGGCTTTTTGAAGGGCAACATCGTGAAAATGAGTGATGCTGCGGAAAGCAGGGTACGCATTCCGCATATCGGCTGGAATCTGCTGGAACAGTGTCAGAAATCCAGTGTATTTGAGCGGCTGAGCGAGCGTCCGTTCGTCTATTATGTACATTCCTATTATGCACAGAATTATGCACAGGAGGATCTGCTGGCAGACAGCGGCTATGGCGGTATGCGGATTCCCGGGCTTGTACGCAGAGACAATGTGGCTGGTGCCCAGTTTCATCCTGAAAAAAGCGGAGAAGACGGACTGCAGATTCTGCGGTGGTTTAAGGAGGAGTTTGTATGATCATTTTACCTGCAATTGATATACTGGATCAGCAGCCAGTGCGGCTGTATCAGGGAGATTATGAACAAAAGGAATGTGTTGGTGACAGTATCGGGGATATCGCCAAAGCATTTGAACAGCAGGGGGCCCGGTATGTGCATATGGTTGATCTCAACGGGGCGAAGGAAGGAAAGAAAATCAACCAGGACATCATCGTGAAAACTGCACAGAGCCTGCAGATTCCGGTTGAGGTTGGCGGCGGCATCCGCAGTATGGAGGACGTTCGATTTTATCTGGAGCATGGCATTGCGCGTGTTATTCTGGGAACGGCAGCCATAGAGAATCCGGAGTTTTTGCGGGAAGCACTCGCACAATATAAAGAGAAAATCGCCGTCGGCATCGATTGCAAGAACGGCATGGTTTGCGGTCATGGCTGGCTGCAGGAAAGTGAGCTGCAGTATATCGACTTTGCAATTCAGATGGAGGCCATGGGGGTAAAGACGATTATTGTGACCGATATCTCCAGGGACGGCACCATGACAGGACCGAATACAGGGATGCTGGCGGAGTTAAAGAAAACGGTTTCGATCGATATTATAGCTTCTGGGGGTATTCGTGACATCACGCATATCGAGGCATTGAAACAGCTGGATATTTACGGTGCAATCACAGGAAAGGCGATGTATGCCGAAACATTGTCCCTGTCCCAGGCCATCGCACTGTGCGGGGAAGCCTGATGCACACGAAGCGAATCATCCCGTGTCTGGATGTAAAGGACGGCAAGGTCGTCAAGGGAATCAATTTTGTCGGATTGAAGGAGGTCGGTGATCCGGTCGATCTGGCAAGAGCCTATTATGAGCAGGGGGCGGACGAGCTGGTATTTCTGGATATCACAGCGACGCATGAACAGCGGGATACCATGGTTCAGGTTGTCGAGCGCGTAGCCAGAGAAATCTTCATTCCGTTTACCGTAGGTGGCGGCATCCGCAGTGTGGAGGATATACGAAACATGCTGCTGGCAGGAGCTGACAAGGTTTCGCTGAACTCTGCAGCTGTCCGCAATAAGGAGCTGATCCGTGAGGGAGCATCGATGTTTGGCAATCAGTGCATTGTGCTTGCCGTGGATGGAAAGCGCCGCGAGGATGGCAGCGGCTGGAATGTATATGTTGCCGGCGGCCGTGAGGATACCGGTCTGGACCTGCAGGAATGGGTACAGGAGGGCGTTCGTCTGGGGGCAGGGGAAATTCTGCTGACCAGTATGGATGCGGATGGAACCAAGCAGGGCTTTGATATCGAGCTGTGCAAGGCGGTGCATGAGCTGGTGGATGTTCCAGTGATCGCCTCGGGCGGCTGTGGGACGCTGGAGCATTTCGCACAGGTGTTCGAAGAGGATGCCAGTGATGCGGCTCTGGCGGCAAGTATGTTCCACTACAAGGAGGTAACGATACCCGAGGTGAAGGAATATTTAAAAGAGAAAGGAATTGCGGTGCGTCTATGATACGGGTGAATTTTGATAAAGGAAACGGACTTGTTCCGGTCATTGTCCAGGATGTGCAGACCGGAGCTGTCCTCATGCTGGCGTATATGAATGAAGAAAGTCTGCGCATGACGATGGATACCGGGCGTGCAACCTATTACAGCCGCAGCCGTCAGGAATTATGGATCAAAGGAGAAACAAGCGGTCATTACCAGTATGTGAAGGATATCCGCATCGATTGTGATGAGGATACGATTCTTCTTCTGGTGGAGCAGGTGGGAGCAGCCTGCCATACCGGACATACCAGCTGTTTTTACCGGAATATGGAGGGAGAAGAGATATGAAGGAACTGGATGCATTATATGAAACCATAAAGGATCGCAAGGAAAACAAAGAGGAAGGAAGCTATACCACCTATTTGTTTGAAAAGGGTCTGGAGAAAATTCTGAAAAAGGTAGGAGAGGAATGTACAGAGGTCGTGATTGCCTCTTTGACACAGACAAAGGAGGATCAGATCAATGAAATAGGAGATCTGCTGTATCATCTTACTGTACTGATGGTGGAGAAGGGAATTTCCATGGACGATGTCAATGCGGAGCTAAAGCGCCGTGCACAGAAAACGCATAACCTGAAGGCGGAGCGAAAGCCGATCGAACATTTGTAAGCCGAGCAGTCGGCTTTTCTTTTCCTTTGGTTCTTATTCACAGAAAGCTGTTATATATGGTATGGTGCAGGGACAATATATGTCTCATAGCGGATGTGAAAGAACGGATGCCAAAAATGATGAACGGTATTAAGGAAGTTCTTCTGGTATACTATGTACGAGGTGATTCATATGAGGACTAATCAGGAGATTATACAATCTGTACTGCGCTATATCGAGGAGCATTTGAATGAACCGCTGACGCTGGATACGGTTGCTGCTTATACGGGCTATTCCCCCTACCATCTGCATAAAATGTTTACGGCAATATGCGGGCTGCCGCTGCATGCCTATGTGCGGCGCAGACAGGTATCCAAAGGGGCATTGCTTCTTGTACAAAGCGATTTACGTATTGCGGAAATCGCCTCCGCCTGCGGTTATCTCTCCCAGCGGGCATTTCATAAGGCTTTTTTGCAGCTGTATCGCACAACACCGGACGCCTTTCGGAAAAAGAAGAATGCCTATGTGCTGCAGGAGCCGTTGCAGCTTCATCAGCAGCCGGATATCAACCATATGCATATGGATATGGAAGTACAGCACTGGACAGAGATACAGCTGGAGGGCTATGGTGCAGATACCAGACACGGCTTTCATGTGATTGGTAAATGTCATCGCAAATGCAACCGGTATCTGAAAGCAAATCCGCAAAAGGATTCGGTAGTGTATGGTATCCATGATTATACAGATGCCGATATGGATGCCGGTCAGCCCTGCTTTCAATATTTTGCAGGTATAGCAGTTGAGCGGGTGCACAGACAGAAGCTGACGCATAGAATCCTGCCGACAGGAGCCTATCTTGTGTTTTCCTTTTGCGCAGATCCAAAGACCTCTATGGAGCCGTTTGCACAGGATATTTATCAGAACTGGCTGCCCAAAAGTGCATACCGGCTTCGAGCGGACTGCTGTATGGATATTGTGAAATATAAAGAGGAAAATGCACAGGGGATAGCCGGAATTGAATATTGTATTCCGATAATGAAATAAATAAAGAGAAATGAAAACGCTGTCTAGACACTGCTGTCACAGAGCGTTTTTTTTATACCTTCAGCTGTAAATAAGCGGGATAACATCGTGTTATGTAGATATAAATATTTATAATTTCATTTTTTGGAAAAGGTATCGTATACTGACATAGCTGCCTTGCATGTCATGCTGTAAGGCGCATATTCAGAAATTGAGAAAAGGAGAATCGTATGATTTTTATAAAAGAAAAGGGGAAGGGACTGCTGGTATGCTTTGGTATAGCGGTGGTTGCTCTTCTGCTGGGACAATGGATTCCCATTATCGGAGGGCCGGTATTTGCCATCCTCATCGGGATGCTGCTGGCTTTTCGCATAAAGGAAGTGAAAAGTCTACAGGCCGGCATCACCTTCACATCAAAGAAAATTTTACAGTATGCAGTCATTTTACTGGGGTTTGGCTTAAATCTGTCCGTTATTGCTAAAACAGGACAGCAGTCGCTCCCAATCATTCTGGCAACCATCACGACATCCCTCGTCATTGCTTACGGTTTGAAGCGTCGACTTCATATGCCGGCAAATATCTCCACTTTGGTGGGAGTCGGCTCATCCATCTGCGGAGGCTCCGCGATTGCAGCGACTGCCCCGGTCATTGCGGCGGATGACGAAGAGGTGGCACAGGCCATTTCTGTGATATTTCTATTTAATATTCTGGCAGCCGTTCTGTTTCCATGGCTGGGAACACTGCTGCATTTTCATGGCAGTGAGGGCTTCGGCGTGTTTGCGGGCACCGCTGTGAACGACACCTCCTCCGTAACAGCAACCGCAGCAACCTGGGACAGCATGTTTCATTTAGGCTCTGCCACACTGGATAAGGCGGTTACTGTCAAGCTGACGCGTACCCTTGCCATTATACCGATTACGCTGTTTCTGGGTGTTCAAAGAATGCGAAAAGAGGAGCAGGAGGAGAAAAGGGAGGGGAAAAAGCTTGCATGGAAACAGATCTTTCCGGTATTTATTCTTTACTTCCTTATGGCCTCCGTCATAACGACCGTCTCTACGAATGTATTGCATATATCCCCGGATATCTTCCTGCCCTTAAAGGAGCTGAGCAAGTTCTTTATCATTATGGCGATGGGGGCAGTCGGTCTGCATACCGATATTGTAAAGCTGGTAAAAAACGGTGGTAGGCCTATCTTTATGGGGTTCTGCTGCTGGGTCGGTATCACGCTGATATCCCTGCTCATGCAGAGGCTGCTGGGCATCTGGTGAGGAATTACAATAGCGTAAACAGCTTTTCTCATGTGCCTTTACGGACAGGCTTGTACATTTGAAAAGGCATGAAATTCATGTTCTTGCGGATAATTATGGAAAAATATGATATGATAAGAACAGCTATATGAGGAGGCCGTTGTATGAATTTGAAAATTGAAAACTGGAAGCTTTTGATTCTTTCCATTTTTTATATGATATTTTCCATTTTATCCTATACGATTGAAAAGGAGAAATTCTTGAATTTCTTCCAGATTGCAGGGATTGTGATCATTTTGGTAGGCTTGTTTCAGATTCTTGTATATTTCTTTAAAAAAGAATATATGAAGCCGAATGAATTCAGCTTTTCCTTTGGGGTATTATACTGCATAGCAGGACTGATCGTTGCCACTAAGCCATATCTGATTGTAGATAATTATCCTATCGTTATTTCCGCTCTGGTGGTTTTGGATGCGACACTGCGTCTGCAGTATTCCATGAATCTGTTTCGCCTGGAGGATGCACAATGGAAGATTCATCTGGCTCTTGCCGTAGTCCCGCTGCTTATGGGAATGGTGCTGATACTGGTATCCTTCGAGGAAAAGACACTGCATAATCTATTCAGCTTTCTGCTGATTCTGGATGCCATTGCGAATTTCTATACAATTTTGTATTATCGCGGTGTTGCCAGACGCTATGGCCGTCACAGTGAACAGATTCTGGATATTTCCAATCAGGAAGCCACTGCACATGAAGTGATCGACGGAAAAGATAATATGGTATGATAAAAAGCGGTGGAAGCATCGCTTTTTTCAATTCGGACAAAGGAAAGCAGAGATTGACGAAAGAGGGCTGCTTCCGCTGTATGATTGCCGAAGCGTATTAGGGTACGGAGGTACCTGCGGATATGCATGTCCTGACGATACCGGAGGTTACCTGTGTAAAGTTCATGGTGCACTGCAGGCCGTAAATACAAAGCTTTTCTCAGCATGGCTGCAGGAAAATCAGGGATATGATATCGCGGCGAACATGTACATTGTGTGGTATACACCGGATGAGGATGAGGTTATGCTGATAATGGAAGTGAGGTATGGATTCCTGTGAAAAGGTTGACTGAGAAGGGATAGGAGACTGATTCTATCTGTATATCGTATGAAATAAAAGAAGCCTGCAGGGTACATCCTGCAGGTCGTTTTTATGGATGAAAGAAATGTAATGGGAGAAGTAAGGAGTACGAAAAAATCAGCGCTTTACAGGCTCTCCCTGAATTACATAAAGGCAGCGTATTTTTCAATCGGTTATAAACGCAAATAATCCAGTCTAAGCAGGGCTTTTCCATTTGGCAGGGGGTATATCATGCGTTTCGACAGAGAATACTCAATAGACAGCATACTGTGCGTGAGCTCCACTTTCTGCAGCTGTTCATGGATGGTGTTTCATACGGCAAAGGAATGCAGATACAGGGAGTCGGATACAAAGCCTTCATCCGTATCCTGCATATGTGCTTCATATGTCTGTAGTTCGATATCGGTCCATGGATTGTTCATAGGTTATCTCCTCGTTTTGTATATTGTAACGTACATGGTGCGGAAATACAAAAAAAACAGAACGTGATGTTCTGTTAGTGAAACATATCCTTTTTCTTGAAGATAAGAGTTGCGATGATACAGCACACAGCTGCAATGACTGTCGGGAACCACCATTCCGGATAAGGCAATCCGCTGACATTCATGCCATAGAAACTGAAAATGATATTCGGGATTGCCATGACGATGGTAATTACCGTCAAAATTTTCATCACGATGTTCAGATTGTTGGAAATGACGGAAGCAAAGGCATCCATTGTTCCGGAAAGGATGTTGGAGTAAATGTTACACATCTCTATCGCCTGATGAATCTCAATCAGTACATCCTCCAGAATATCCTGATCCTCTTCATACAGCTTGATCAGCTTTCCGCGCATGATTTTGTTTAAGGTAACCTCATCGGTTTTCAGTGAGGTGCTGAAATAGACCAGAGACTTTTCCAGACCCAGCATCTGAATCAGCTCCTTGTTTTTCATAGACTGGTGTAGCCTCTGTTCGGTACGGGAGGAAATCCGATCGATTTGGCGCAGATAAATCAGGAAACGCTGAGATATACGAAGCAGCAGCAACAATAGAAAACGGGTTTTCATATCGGTATTCATACCCTTGATTCTACCGTTTGCCATATCCTCGATGCTTAGATTCTCATACAGGGAAATCGTAATCACATAGCCCTTCATGATAACAACACCCAGTGGCAGCGTGGTATACAGCAGGGTATTTTCATCCAGATTGTCATCTTCCTCTGCACTCGGGTAATCGACAATCACCAGGGTCTGGTTTTCATCATCGTCATAATCGATATGGGAGCTTTCCTCTTCATCCAGTGAAGATTTGATAAACTCCGGCAGCACGCCGATTTTATTTGTCAGGAAATCAATATCTTCCTGTGTAGGCGCAACAGCGCTGATCCAGCAGCCTGGTTCCGGCTGTTCCAGTTTTTTTGTGACAGTTCCATATGTCTTGTAAAATTCCAACATAAAAAAGACCTCCTTCTTACAGGAGGGATGTAGATACGCCTCCTGTATTTTGATTTATACAACTTCGATATGGACTTTCGGGCTCAGGAGACATACAAACACCTTCTTTCTCAACTTAGCTATTATAACATAAAAATAGAATTGTGGGAGTGTGTGCGGGAAGGAAAAATCAGAAATTTGGCAGAAATATGGTACAATAGGGATAAATGAGGAGATGAATGGGATATGAAGGTTCGATTTTATGATTCTGTACAGGATGTAAAGCTGAGGTTTGCCGTGATTGCTGTGTGGTGCAGGAGTGGATGGCTGTTTGTACGCCACAGGGAACGTGATACATGGGAGCTGCCCGGGGGACATCGGGAAGCGGGGGAAAGCATTGATGCCTGTGCCCAAAGAGAGCTGCTTGAGGAAACGGGAATCGCAGATGCCCGTATGAAGCGTATCTGTGTGTATTCGGTTGAAGGCAAAACACGGGTGAATGAAACAGGTGAGGAAAGCTTCGGCATGCTGTATCAGGCAGAGGCTTCCTCCTTCAAAGAGCTGCCGCAGAGTGAAATTGCGGAGGTAAGGTGCATGACTGCGCTCCCAGAGGCCTTGACATATCCGGCAATTCAGCCGCTCCTTTTTCATATGGCTATAAAAAGCTGTCTTCGATATGAGCTTTTTGACGGCTGTAATCCCGATGACTCGCGTGCAGTATTAAAGCAGCTTCCGGAATGGTTTGGTCTACCGGATGCTTTGGAGGAATATGTACAGAAAAGCAGGGAGATGAAAACCGTCGGCTGTTATTTCAAGAATTACATGGTTGGCTTTCTGTCACTAAAAAAGACCAGTCCAAAGGCGATGGAGGTTTATGTTATGGGTATTCTTCCGCAGCTGCATCGTATGGGAATCGGTACGAGACTGATGCGGATGGCAGAACAGGAGGTAGAAAAAGCGGCAATGCAGTATCTGCAGGTGAAAACATTATCTCCTAAGGTGCAGGATCCCGATTATTTGAAAACCTACGCCTTTTATGAAAGAATGGGGTTCTGTCCGCTGGAGGTGCTGCCATTGTGGGATGAATGGAATCCGTGTCAGCTCATGGTGAAGTACATTGCGATGAAGCAGCAGCCTGCTTTGTGTAAGCCTTGAACTGCTACAGTAATTTGATTGGTAGTTGTACAGACACGCATTAAGGTAGTATATAAAAAGAATAGCGTATCATCCCTTCGTATGCATATCTATGTAATAAAAAAAATAGACGAAACAAGAAATCGCCTATTTTTTGCAGCTTTGCGCAGGTACAAGCTTTTTTAATCCGTAATATGTTAATAATAAATCGATGCCTTCACTTCCTCTACCTTTTTCCTTCCCTCCAGCTTTTCAATGATGGCGAAGGCAAAATCAATCACAGCGGCTGCACTTCTTCCGGTGATGATTGTTCCATCAATTACCGCATACTGATCCACATACGTTCCGCCGAAATCCTCATTCATACTTGTAAAACAGGTGTATTTTCTACCCTTGAGATAACCCTGTTTTCCTAGAATGGTCGGTGCTGCGCAGATTGCACTCACCAGCTTTCCCTGATCCATAAAATCCTTTAAAATGGAAAGCACACGTTCATCGGCTTCCAGCTTCTGATAATGCGGACCGCCCGGCAGAAACAGCATATCATAGTCTGCCGTATTCACATCCTTAACATCTGCCAGATTGCTGATGGTAATATCAAAGCGTCCGGTTGCTGCTGTATGATCAATCGCATAGACATCAATCCTGATACCTGCTCTTCGAAGCAGTGCAATCGTACCGACAGCCTCCAGCTCTTCAAATCCATCCGTTACTATACACATAACATTCATAATGCAAGACCTCCTTAACGACACCATTATATCACCTTTTTCCTGCTCACTTCCCTGTATTTCATTCTTTTTATAGAGGTATAAGAATATAGTATAACAGGAGTGTGAGGTTATGGATAAACTGATGCTGATGAATGATCAACTCAATGCGGTTGTATGGGGGAAGTACATGATCTTTTTTTTATTGTTTACGGGCTTCTGGCTCATGCTGCGTACCAGATTCCTTCCCTTTACCCATGCACGGCTGATTCTGCGTAAAACATTGGGCTCACTGGGAAAAGGTGATAAGGGGGATGGGGTTACTCCCTTTCAGGCTGTAGCGACCGCACTGGCTGGAACACTGGGAGTCGGCAGTGTGGTGGGCGTTACCACGGCTTTGACGATGGGAGGGCCGGGTGCACTGCTGTGGATGTGCGTCAGTGCCATCTTTGGCATGATGACCAAATATGCAGAGGTTGTGCTTGCCATCCATTATCGTACGAGGGAACGGGATGGCACCTTTATCGGCGGACCGATGACAACACTGGAGAACGGCTGCCATATGGGCTTTCTCGGTATTTTGTTTGCCGTGCTTTGTATTTTTGCATCCTTTGGTATCGGGAATGTCACACCGGCAAATACGATTGCACATACGATCACATCTTATATTTCCATACCTTCCTGGAGCATAGGTCTCATCATGGCGCTTTTTATTGCCTGGATCATATTCGGAAAGGGAAATCTTATCATGCGGTTTAATGAAATTACGATTCCTGTGATTTCCGTGCTTTATATTGCCGCGTGTCTGTATCTGATTGTATTGCATGCCGATGCGCTGCCGCAGGCACTGCGACTTGTATGGTATGATGCTATGCGTCCCATGGCCGGGGTTGGCGGTATCGGCGGCTTTGTCATCAGCCGGGCCATGCATTTCGGTATTTCCAGAGGCGTATTTTCCAATGAAGCGGGGATGGGAAGCTCACCGATCTCCCATGCCTGCGTTTCTCATGCCAATGCAATCGAGCAGGGGTTCTGGGGAATCTTTGAGGTGTTCTTCGATACGATTGTCGTCTGTACGATTACCGGTCTGATGATTTTGACCAGTGGACTGCTCGACAGCGGGATGGAGGGGGTGGCATTAACGGTTGCCTGCTTTACCTCCGGCTTCGGTCACCTCGGCGGTATCATATTTTCCTTTTCCATTGTTGCCTTTGCGATTCCCTCCATTCTCGGCTGGTATTATTATGCGCGGGAGTGTTTACGGTATCTGTTTAAGGGAAAACTGATGCTGTATATCTATCAGGGGGTTTTTCTGGTACTGCTGGTTTTCGGAGCACAGCTGCAGCTGACATTCGTATGGGATGTTGCGGATACGCTGAACGGACTCATGGCGATACCCAACCTGATTTCTCTGGTAATTTTATGCCGAGTTGTGGTAAAATTAACGAAAGAGTATTTGGAAGAACATGGGAGTGATTAGATGAAGGTTGTAATTGCCTGTGATTCTTACAAGGGCTGTATGACTTCAAGAGAGGTTGCCGAACGTATTGAACTGGGGATTCGACAGGTGGATGATGCTGTTATCACAACATCCTATGTCATTGGTGACGGCGGGGAAGGGACAGTGGAGGCATTTCATGAAACCTGTCACGGAAGGAAACAGCCGGTAAGTACCACGGATGCTTATGGAAAGAAAATCATAAGTGAGTACACGATCATTGAGAATGGTGAAACAGCAGTGATCGAGGTAGCAAATATCATAGGATTAAATATGCATGAGCGGGATAAGCGGGCACCGTTTTTCGGCAGCAGCTACGGTGTAGGTACCGTTATGCTGGATGCGGCTGCACAGGGCTGCAGGAAAATTATCATCGGCTTGGGCGGAAGTGCAACCAATGACGGCGGAATGGGTCTTCTGCAGGCACTGGGGTGCCGGTTTTATGACAGCTGCCATAAATATCTTTCACCGCAGGCGATGAATCTGGAAAAGGTTCGCTATATTGATTTCAATCGGCTGAACAAGCTGGAGGGTATTGAACTGATTGCGGCCTGTGATGTGAAAAATCATCTGCTGGGAGAAAACGGGGCAACCTATGTATTCGGAAAACAGAAGGGTTTTTTCCCGAATCAGATTCGTAAAATCGATCTGGGAATGGAAAATTTCCGCAATCAGGTGCGGCGGTATCTGCATGTGGATATTGATTCCTTTGACGGCGGAGGAGCGGCAGGGGGCATCGGTGCTGTTTTAATCGGTATCCTGCATGCGAACATGATTTCCGGCATTGAACTGCTGCTATCCTTCAGTGACATGGAGGAGCAGGTGAAGGATTGTGATCTTGTGATTACAGGAGAAGGGCAAAGTGACCGTCAGACGATGTTTGGAAAGGTTCCGGTGGGAATCCTGAAGGTTGCCAACCGCCATCATAAGCCATGTATCTGTATCAGCGGTGCCTTGGGAATCGGATATCAGGAGCTTTATGATCTTGGATTTATCGGAATATACAGTATAGCGGATCGGGCTATGACGTTTCAGCAGGCTTTGGATAATGCTCCGGATAAGCTGACAGCCACCACCTATGGGGTAATGAAAACGGTTATGTATTACATGAATCGCATCAACGGGAACAGAGGATGATCTGTTCTTTTTTTTCACGGTCATATAGTTCTGCGGTTTTGTAAAACAATGGAGTGTTCTTTCGTTTTTGAACCGGTATAGAATAAAGCATAAGCGAACAGGCTGTGAATCTGGCGGTTGTGCGTCTGTAATACATTGTGTCCGTTCGGCTTGCAGTCTTATGATTTTAAAAAGATTTTATTTTTCTATTTACAAAATGCGGATTCTCACATATAATACATATGAACAGATGTTCATATGTTAAAGGAAATGAGGAAATCAAATGATAAAGGAAGCTATGGAATGTGAAGTAACAGAGGTGCATACGGATACCGTTGCAAGATTAAAGGATACTCTGCTGAGTCAGGAACAGTTTCAGAATCTGGGTACCCTGTTTAAGATGTTTTCGGATCCGACAAGACTGAAAATACTGAGTGCGCTGTTTCAGGAAGAACTATGTGTATGTGATTTGTCGGAGCTGCTGGAAATGACACACTCCGCAGTTTCCCATCAGCTGAGCGTTCTTCGGCAGAATCGCCTGATAAAGTACCGCAGAAGCGGGAAAAATATTTACTATTCTCTGGATGATGAACATATTCAGCTCATATTTGATGCAGGTTTATCCCATATTATGGAGGGATGATATGCTGTCGAAAAGGTTTTGTTTCAGGAAGGCACAGCCTATGACCTCTGGAATTCTGTATCCTTGCAGGGTAGTGTCGCAGTTTCGCAGGCCAACCGGCTTTGGCGGACGCTGTGCAACGCGAGTAATGAATATTATGAATCGCGCACAGTATAACCGGGTTTTAAAGGAACTGCCGCTGCAGGGACGTATTCTGGATATCGGCTTTGGAAACGGAAACATGCTGAAGCGAGTGTTGAAAAAGGGCTGCCGCAGTGTTTATGGGACGGAAATCAGTGAAAGCTGTATGACTGCGGTGGAATGGAAGCTGCTGCCAAGCCTGCAGCAGGGATATCTGAAGCTTGCTATGGGCAGTGCCGAATCCTTGCCATTTGCAGATGCCTGCATGGATACGGTATACAGCGTGAACACGATTTATTTCTGGGAATCACTGGACAAGGGGCTGTGTGAGATAGCACGTATACTCAAGCCGCAGGGTACGCTGCTTTTGGCCTTCTATGATAAGCGTTTTATGTCACGTCTTCCCCTACGTGAATACGGCTTTCAGCTATACGATCCAAAGGATGTGAAAGCGGCATTGAAGCATAACGGATATACGTCTATTGAGGTTTATGAAGTGAAAAAGGAAAAATCCTATTGTATTCGGGCAAAACGCGGGAATGTTTAGGAACGTGGAGCATAAAGCTTTTGTACAATTTTATACAGAAGAGGCAATAACACAAGTAATTATAAGGTAAGGAGGCAGCATATGGAACGCATATATATACTGGATGAGCTTGATTGCGCTAACTGTGCAATGAAGATTGAAAAGCATGTAGGAAAAATCAAGGGTGTGAAGGAATGCTCGGTGGATTTTGTTAGTAAACGGATGTTTGTGGATATGGAGCATGAGGGGATTGAAGCTGTGCTCGAAGAAACGGTGCAGGCGATTGAACCGGATGTAATCCTGCGGCGTAAGGATGATAAAAAGGCAGCTTCTGGCGGGAAGCAGGAGGCAAGCGGGAAAGCTGGACATCCCGAGGCAGAGGAACACCATCCTGCACAGGAAGACTGTACCTGCAAAAAAGCGCATCATCACGACCATGCAAACAGTGCCTGCGCACACACGGATGGACATGATCACCACGAAGCTTGCAATGGGCCGCATGCACATGAAAACGATGGGAAGGAGCATGACGGACACCATCATCATGAAGGCTGTGGCTGTGGGCATGACCATGCTCATGAAGCACATGAGGATCGTGAAATTCAGGGAGCACTCAAGCTGTATGTGAAAAATCTCGATTGTGCCAACTGTGCAAATAAAATCGAAGCATATGTCCGCAAGATGGACAATATAAGGGACGCCAGCATGAACTTTTCACACGGTGTTCTGTTTGTTGAGCTGCAGGATGCAAGCCGCAGCGAGGAAACCATCAAAGCGGTTATGGCGGTTATACCTACCCTGGAGGACGGTGTGACTGTTGAGCTGGAGAAATCTACAGAAGAGGAAAAGCCTTCCCGAATGTTTTCCTTCCAGGAAAATGCACGGCTGTATCTGGGAATCCTGCTGTTTGCGGCAGCTGTTGTATTGGAAGCACAGTCCTGGTCTGTCTGGCTGTTTCTGGCTGCTTATGTGATGGCAGGAGGTAAGGTGGTCTATATTGCATTGCGCAATATACTGAAGGGGGAGGTTTTTGATGAAAACTTCCTGATGAGTGTTGCGACCATCGGGGCACTGGCCATCGGCTCCTATGAGGAAGCGGTTGCTGTTATGATTTTTTACGAAATCGGGGAGATGTTTCAGTCCTATGCAGTGAATCGTTCCAGAAAATCGATTTCCTCGCTGATGAATATCCGTGCAGACTATGCCAATCTGTGGAAGGATGGAAAAGAGATTAGGGTTTCACCGGAGGCGGTTGGCCTTCATGATCTGATTGTGATCAAGCCGGGTGAGCGGGTACCGCTGGATGGTGTAATCGTTGAAGGAACGAGCTCTCTTGATACCTCGGCTCTGACAGGAGAATCTCTTCCAAGAGATGTCGGTGTGCAGGATGAGGTACTTGCAGGCGTCGTCAATCTAAGCGGTGTGCTGAAGGTGGAGGTCAGCAAGGAGTATGGGGAATCTACCGTATCCCGTATTCTGGAGCTGGTGGAGAATGCGAGCAGTAAAAAAGCACCGATGGAAAAATTCATCACACGCTTTGCAAAGGTGTATACGCCAACGGTTGTCTTTCTGGCAATCGCACTGCTTGTGCTGCCGATGCTGTTTATACCGGATGCCGTCTTCGCCGACTGGCTGTATCGGGCATTGACCTTCCTTGTTGTGTCCTGTCCATGCGCACTGGTTATCAGTGTTCCTCTGGGCATGTTTGCCGGAATCGGGGCAGCAAGCAAATCCGGCATACTGATTAAGGGCGGCAATTATCTGGAGGCATTGAAGGATATTGATACGGTTGTGTTTGATAAAACCGGAACTCTGACAAAGGGCGTATTTACAGTAACACAGATACATGCCATACAGCGCAGTGCGGATGAGCTGCTGGAAATGGCAGCCTATGCGGAAAATTATTCTACTCACCCGATTGCACTTTCCATTCGCAAGGCATATGCAAAGACGATCGATGCGGAAAGACTGAGTCGGTATGAAGAGGTTGCCGGGAACGGGATTCATGTACAGCTGGATCAGCATGAGCTGCTGGTGGGAAATTACAAGCTGATGCAGGCTAACGGTATCACCTATGAAGAAAATGATGCATTAGGAACAATCGTGCATATCGCCGTTGACGGCACATATGAGGGCTATATTGTTATTGATGATGAAATCAAGGAAACCAGTAAGGAAGCCATTACTTCTTTGAAAAGCAGCGGAGTTAAGAAATGTGTTATGCTGAGTGGTGACCGCTATAAAGTGGGAGAGCATGTTGCGTCCGTCCTTGGATTGGATGAGGTTCACATGCAGCTGCTTCCTGCAGATAAGGTGGAGAAGGTCGAAGAGCTGCTGCAGCAGGAGAGTGAGCATGGCAAGCTGGCCTTTGTCGGTGATGGCATCAACGATGCGCCGGTACTTGCAAGAGCTGATATCGGTGTTGCGATGGGAGGCATTGGAAGTGATGCCGCAATCGAAGCTGCGGATGTCGTCTTGATGAAGGATGATCCTTCCGCATTGAGCACTGCAATCCGCATCGCAGGAAAAACCATGCAGATTTTATGGCAGAACATTGTATTCTCTCTGGGAATCAAGGTTGTAATCCTGATCTTAACAGCCTTTGGCATGGCAAATATGTGGATGGGTGTGTTTGCGGATGTCGGTGTGACACTGATCGCCATTCTGAATTCCATGCGCGCTTTAAAGATACGATAATCTAACTGTTTGTATTGCATAGAAGGAGAAGCTTTTGGAAACAGAAGCCTCTTTTCTTTTGCTTTGTTTCACAGATGCTTTTTTTTGACAGAAAGAAAAGTGATGATCCATACATATGACAGTAAAGGGGAAGACGCAGCGTTTTAATGTGTCTGATTGCTGTTGAATAATGTAAGGGAAATGGGTATAATAGGGAATATTCCGAAAGGATGAGGTGATATCATGAAAAAATTTATACTGTCTGTTTTCTGTTGTATGCTTCTGCTTACCGGCTGCAGTAATAAGGTGCAGGAAAAGGGGAAGGTGCAACAGATTGGAATCGAGGATGCTTTTTCCAAAATGGATAAAAAAGAAACGTTTCTGCTTATGATTACAAGAGATAAATGCTATTATTGCCAGCTGATGCACAAGATGCTGGAGGATACGATTGAGGATCATCCGACGACCATCTATAATGTAAAAATGGATGATTCCACGACCGAGAAACTGTATGCGGATAATGACCTGTTGAAAACCAGACTGGAAAAGCCCGGGACAACACCGCATGTTTATTATATTAAGGATGGGGTGGTCAAGGATGACATCACCGGCTTTGATGAAGAAAATCCGCTGGAGTTCTGGGATTGGGTAAAGAAGCATAATATCGAGAATCTGAAATAGAAACAGAAGGATGGAAAAACGTATCTTTCTTGCTTTTGAATATCGTTGCATCCTGGGATAGAAGGGAATCAATTTCATCGTTTAGAAACAATGAGGTTGATTCCTTTTTGTCTCAGTCATTACGGCTTGCCTATTTTCAGGTAGGAAGCAGACAGGGGGTATTCTCTTAGGTTATGTGTCCTGCACAGATTTTATGACAGGAGAATGACATAAAATGAAAAAACTTATGAAAATCTTTTAAAAGGATTGATAATTTTTTTCATAACCGCTATAATAGTAAAGTGAGTAAGAAAGCTTTTCATGGAAGTTGAAGAAAGTGATGTGTTGATATGAAAACGTGGCAGGAGGTTTATGCAAACGCAAAAGCTCTGTGCGCAAAATGCAGATGCTGTCCGGTATGCAATGGATTGGCATGTCGAGGCGAAACACCCGGTCCCGGAGGAAAGGGCAGCGGGAGTGCATTTGTAAGAAATGCTGAAATGCTGAAAAAGGTATTCATTACCATGGATACAATCAGTAACAATACGGAAATCGATACGACTTCCGAATTTTTTGGCCATAAGGTATCATTACCGGTGTATGCTGCACCAATCAGCGGTATCCTGCAGAATTATGGTGCAGAGCTGGATGATATGAGCTATACCAGAGCGCTGGTGGATGGCTGCCGCCGTGCGGGAACACTGGCATTTACCGGAGACGGTATGCATGATGAAATGTTCAAAGGCCCGATGTCTGTAGTCGCACAGCATGAAGGCTTCGGTGTGCCGACGATTAAGCCGTGGAGCAGGGAGCATATGGCCTGGCGGATCGAACTGGCGAAAGAAGGACATGCGCTGGCAATTGCCAGTGATATTGATGCCAGCGGTCTGACAAATCTGAGAACAAGCATTACACCAGTCGGATTTAAAAATGTTGAGGAGCTAAAGGAAATTACGCGAATCTGTGGAGATGTTCCTTTTATTCTGAAGGGGATACTCAGCGTGAAGGGAGCCCGCAAGGCACTGGAGGCAGGAGCATCCGGTATTATTGTAAGTAACCATGGCGGCCGTGTTCTGGACGACTGTCTGTCCGGTATCGAAGTGCTGGAGGACATCGTGAAGGTGGTAGACGGACGTATGAAGGTATTTGTGGACGGCGCGTTCCGTACGGGAAATGACGTTTTCAAAGCACTTGCACTGGGGGCTGACGGCGTATTGATTGGCCGGCCGGTTTCCCAGGCGGTTATTGGAGATGGCAGCGACGGCCTTGTGACCTATTTGGAAAAAATCAGACTGGAGTTAAAAGAAGCGATGGCAATGGCTGGTTGTAAGACGATTCAGGATATAACCAGAGATTGCGTCAGCGTAACATTCTAAAGGAGGAGATCATTATGAATTCTTTTGAGAACAATGCATTTTTCTGGCAGAAGCTGGATACTTTGTTTTTATCAAGCAAGCTCGTAATCGACAGACCCAGAAATACCTGTCATTACAAATACAGCAACCTGGTATATCCTGTGGATTACGGGTATCTGAATGATACCACAGGCTCTGATCAGGCACCGATTGATGTGTTCAGAGGCAGTGAGAAAAGCAATCTCGTACAATCCGTTGTAATCAGCGCAGATATATTGAAAAAAGACTGCGAGGTCAAGCTGCTGGTTGGCTGTACGGAGGAAGACGAAAATGATATTCTGGAATTTCTGAATCAGACAGAATTTCAGAAGGCTGTATTGATTCGTCGCGGAAATGAAGTTCCGGAATGGGCACAGAACGATTAGGCTGAAGTAATTCAGCTTTTTTTCATATTTATGGACAGAAACAAAGCTGTTTCGTGATACAAGGCATATGTAGAACGGATAGGTGCTATCCCCTGTATGTGGAAGGAGCTTCCTGCCGTTTCCCGGTATTTTATGCAGGATCTGTTGTTTTTTTGATTCTTACCATGCATGAAACCTTCTTTTTTTCCATACAGTAGAAAAGGAGGTCTTTTGCATGAAAAAATTATTGATTATAGGATTGCTGCTGTGCCTGATGAGCGGATGCCAAAAAAATACGGGTACCTTTGCACAGGGGGATAAAAATCTTTCCAGCGTATTTGCGGATATCAATGAACAGATTGCGGACGGAGCCTTTTCTATTCCATTGTTAAAGGACACTGCGCTGAGTGAGCGGGAGGTGGAAACCCTCTATCAGCTGGATATGACGAAAATAGAAAGCTGTATGGTGAGAACCGCTGCTGTGCAGGCACAGCTTGGAGAAATCGCCTTGTTTAAGGTGAAGAAGGAGAATGAGGGAGAAGTGAAAAAGGCCATTGCGAGCCGTAAGGAAGATTTGAAAAAGCAATGGGGCGCCTATGTTCCGGAGGCGGCAGATTTGCTGTATCAGGCAAAAGAGGGCAGAATCGGACAGTATTATTACTTTGTTCTTGGTTCAGATAGTGAAAAGGTGGTAAACTATATGCAGAAGATGGATGCATAATGCATGTATTTATGGTATAGTAGAGCAGTTAATGAAGCAAGGCAGGTGAAGGTATGAAGTGGATCATGGATCTGTATCGGGAATTTACGTCGTTTGAGGGAAGTCTTTTTAAATACTCCCTATCCTTTTCTTTGCTGCTGGCACTTGCCCCCAGTCTGCTGCTGATTGCGATGCTGTTTCGCTTTGCATATCTGCCGATGGATATCATTATGAAGTTTCTGATCAGCTTTATGCCGGATATGAGTATGGATGGACTGGATCAGGTATTTCAGTTCTTCGCAAATCAGAACTACAACATCACCTCCTTTATTGTGACGATGTGCGTGTCCTTTTATCTGGCAAGCAGAAGCATTTTCTCCTTTCTGCTGATCAGTGCCTCCCATGAGAGTGTAGAGGTTCCCAAGTGGTCGATTCGCATTAAGTCCGTGGTGCTGTTTGTATCCCTTGTTCTGCTTCTGGTCTTATCCATATTCATAGCAACAAGGCTGAATGAGTTTCTGCCGATTGTGTCCGCAGTTATCATGCTGCTGTTGTTCACCATGATGTATCGGGCATTGAGCTTTCGGAAGCGGAACTGGTCATTCGGTATCATCGGAGCGATGTTCTCAACCATCTGCATCCTGGGGCTGGCTGCCTTATTTGTAACAATTGTCAGTCATTTTACATCCTATAAGGATGTTTACGGCCCTCTTGCATCTCTGGTCACCCTGCTGCTGGCCATCTATCTGATATCCTGCATCATTTATCTGGGGTTTTGTCTGAATCTGATTTGTGAGGAGGAGTATGGCAGAGAGGAAGCACTGCCGTTAAAAAATGAGAAGTTTTTTATTCTGTGCAGTGAGCTGACGAAGAGAATACGCAGCCGTTTTTAAAGAAGGAAGAGGAAGAATTATATGAAAGTAACTATAAAGAAAACAGGGATCAACGGGGAAGGAATCGGGTATATCGACCGCATGCCGGTATTTGTACCGCAGGCACTGATCGGTGAGGAAGTGGAAATCCGCATTGTGGATAAACAGAAGCGCTATGCGACAGCGGAGCTGCTGCGGGTGGTTAAAAGCAGTAAGAACCGTATCCGTCCGAAATGTTTTATTCAGAATACCTGCGGTGCCTGTCCACTGATGATTGCCCGTTATCCGGTACAGCTGGAATACAAGCAGGATCTGTTGAAGCAGTCTCTGATAAAATATGCGCAAATCGATCCCAGAAAGGTTGCCCGTGTAAAGGCTAGTGAGGATGTATTCGGTTACCGGAATCAATTTAAGCTGCCCTGTGCCATGGAGGAAGGACGTCTGGTCAGCGGCTTGTTTATGCCGAATTCCAATTATTTTATCGATGTAAAAAAATGCTGGATACATGAGGATGGCCTGGAACGGGTCCGTATGGATATCATGCATGTGTTGAATACACACGGCTGTGTGTCCTATAATCCGCATGATAAAAAAGGTATCCGCAATCTGGTGGTTCGCGGCTTTGACAATCGCTATCAGTGTACAATTGTTACGGGCAATGATGAGCTTGATGAACGCCTGATTTCTGATCTGATGCGGATAAAGGGGCTTACGAGTCTGTGGCAGAGTATACATACAATTAAAAAGACACCGGAGGTGTTCGGTAATAAAATGATGCATCTGGCAGGGGAAACGAGTCTTGCGATGGAGCTGGACGGCTTAAAGCTTCAAATTTCACCGCGCTCATTCTTTCAGCTGAACAGCAAACAGGCAGTGCAGCTGTATCGGACGATTGCATCCATGGTGAAGGAGGACAATGAGCTGATCGTGGAGGCCTACAGTGGTATCGGTGCAATTTCCTTATATCTGAAGGATAAGGCAAAGGAAATCATCGGAATCGAAAGCATTAAGGATGCGGTAGTGAATGCCAATCAAAATGCAGCGCTGAATGGCTGTGAGCATGTTTCCTTTCTGTGTGACGATGCGGCAAACAAGCTGACCTATCTGTCGAAGAAGCGCAGTATTGATGTACTGGTTGTGGATCCGCCAAGAAGCGGTCTGGATGACGCCATGCTGGATTGCATTCTGCGAAGTAAAATTAAAAATATCATTTATGTTTCCTGTAATCCGGCAACGCTTGGAAAGAATCTGGCTGTGCTGAGCTCACGTTATAATGTAGACAAGATTCAGCCAATCGATATCTTTCCTCATACTCCACACGTTGAGAGTGTTGTCTTGATGTCACGAAAGAATAAATAAAGTGTCAAAGAACATCTAAAACAAGGGATTTCTGGTGTCAGGCGGAAAAGTGCTGTATGTTGGAAATTCCTTTCCTTATATTTGTCAGAATCAATCTATCTTTTTTCCAGAGAGTTATGTGTAAATAATCACAAGGATACTAAGGAGACAGCCGTATGGATAGCGAACAGAAAAGAAGAATCTTAGATGCCCATATGCATCTGCCGGTCCAGGGAATATCCTTGCCGGAGAAAAAAGAAATACTCCTTAAGGAAATGCAAAAAAACGGCATTGATGAGGGAATCGTCATCAGTGATTCCGCAATTACAAGTGAAATCGGAAGCTTAAAGGATTGTCTGGAACTGTTCTCAGATACCTGCAATGTTCATGTCGTTGGCGAAATCAGTCCTTTCTTCAATTACAAGGAGCAATGTAAACTGCTGGATACGGCTCTATCTGAAAAAAAGATTGTAGGAATCAAGCTGTTTTGCGGACATGAGTCGTTTTATCTGTCAGACAATATACTGGGGCCTGTTTATGCGCTTGCTGAAACATATAATGTGCCGGTGCTGTTTCATTCGGAAAAAGACAGCTCACAATATGCATCCTATTTTGCCGTATGCGAAGCGGTACGACAGCATCCAAATATCACCTTTGTCTGCTGTCACTGCCATTATCCGAATGTAGAGGCATGCTTTCAGCGGTATAAAAATGTAAATAACATCGTGTTTGATATTTCCTCCATTGCGGATGTACAAATGACAGCAGATATGAGAAAGGCTGTTCAATCCGAATTGCAAAGACATCCGGACGCTATCATGTTCGGCTCTGATTATGCAGGGTGCTCTCAGGCAGATCATTTGGATTTCGCGATGTCTCTGGCAGTATCGGATGATATACGAAGCAGGCTGTTGTATAAAACTGCATACCGTGTTTTTCATTTGGCGTAGGAAAATCAAGCACTGCATAAATTTATGAATATATATAGCCATATTGATATACATACAGCCTGTGTCTGTAGCTATCCACTATGGTGGCAGACAAATCGTGCAGTTGTATCCAATACATTCAGCTTTTCCTATGCCATCGGATGATTTGTATGCAGAATTCGCCTTTTTTTGCGGACTTACAGCAAAGAGAGTTCCTCTTTTCAACAATCTATAGTATAATACCTATAATTGAATGTTGAGAGGGGGGCGCATATGTATTCCCTGGGAAAAAAGCAGAAAACGCATACAAAGCTGACCATCGGTATTCTGATTCTCATGATCATAACAATGATTGGTTTGAGTTCTATGATGATACAGCAGAGCAAATCACTGATTATGAATGAAACACAGCGGTATCTTTCTGAATTATCGAAACAGACATCAAGCAGAGTGGATCAGAACATTGCAAAGAATATTGCACAGCTGCGTGAGGTCAGTGCAAATCTGTCAGAGATTGCCACAACCGATGCTGTCGGACAGACCATCATAGACAGTGTTCTAAAGGAGAACGACTTCTCCTGGATTGGCTATGTGGATATGAACGGTCTTTTGCATGTAAAAAATCATAAGACAGTCTCTGTCACAAAGCTGGAAATCGTTCTGGATGCTCTCCATAAGCAGAAAAGCGGCGTGAGTAAGCAGCTGGAAACGCTGTATGATGAAACGGGAATTTTGTATGCAGTTCCTTTTTATGTACAGGGGCACATAAAAGGAGCGATGGTTGCCTGGAGCAATACGGAAACTCTGCAGCTGCTCTCGGATACCGATACCTTTAACGGCGTTGGCTTCAGCTATATCATTTCGCAGGATGGCGATTTTATTATGCATTCCAGTAACCAGTACGCCGTATTTCTAAAAAATGACTTCTATAAAAGCATTCAGGATGTGGCGGATATCGACAGCGGAAGCTCTCTTTCTAAATTGAAGTCAGATATCCATTACAGAAAAAGCGGTACCATACATTATACGGTGCATCAGGATGTCCGTGGAGAACCTGAGGAAAGGACTCTGTACTATACACCTCTGCAGGAGGGGAGCTGGTATCTGTTGTCCATAGCACCAAGTATGATTTATGCCAAAAATATACAGGACTATACGAATTTTTCGATTATGATCAATGTATTCATCTTTCTGGTCTTCGGTATCCTTATTCTCTATATTTTGTTTACGAATACGAAATTCAATAAGGAAATCTATCGTGTTGCCTATGTGGATCCTGTGACCAACGGCTTTACTGCACCACGGTTTGAAAAGGAGCTGCAGAGGATTCTGGAGAATTTTCAGTCCTTTGCGTTCGTTACCGTCGATATTCGTAAATTCAAGCTCATCAATGACTCCTTCGGGAGCAGGGATGGAGACCGGGTATTGCAGTATGTGCATGACTGCCTGCAATCCTATTTGAAGGAAGGTGAATTTCTTGCCAGAATCTCATCGGATACATACAATCTGGTGTTGTTTACAACGGATACGGCAGAGATTCGTGAACGTCTGGAAGTGATGACGGATAAGGTGAACTCCTATAATCAGAGTAAGGAACAAACCTATTATCTGCCGTTGGATTGCGGCATCTATATTGTGACAGACAGCAGCATTGATATCGTCAATATACGTGATCGGGCAAACACCGCCAGAAAAAACAATAAGGACATGATCAGTCGCCATATGTGCTCCTGTGTATTTTATGATGACTATGACCGTGTGCAGATGCTGAAAGAGAAGAAAATGGAGAATTCCATGCAGCAGGCTCTTGAGAATGGTGAATTTATTGTATATCTGCAGCCGAAAATCAATCTGGAGAAGAGTGAAATCGTCGGAGCAGAGGCACTGGTTCGCTGGAATTCACAGGATGGACTGATATCACCTGGGGAATTTATTCCGTTCTTTGAGAAAAACGGCTTTATTGTCAAGCTGGATCTGTATGTGTTTGACTGCGTCTGCCGTCTCTTGCAGGACTGGGAAAACAGGGGAATCGCGCCTATTCCAATCTCTGTGAACCTGTCAAGAAATCATCTTTTGGATCCGCAGTTTTTGAAAAAGTATGAGGTAATACAGAAAACATATGGTATAGCTTCCCATCTACTTGAGTTTGAGCTTACGGAAACTGTGGTATTTGAAAATCTGGAGCTGCTGAAAAATGTCATTGCACAGATTCATGCGGCAGGCTTTCAATGCTCGATGGATGATTTTGGAAGCGGCTATTCCTCCCTGAACGTATTGAAGGAAATACCGGTTGACATATTGAAGCTGGATGGTGCATTTTTCGATAAGGAAGGGGACCCTAGAGGCAATGATGTTGTGGAGACTGCGATTGAGCTTGCCAGAAAGCTTGGGATGAAAACTGTGGCAGAGGGTGTGGAAACCTTTACACAGGTGGAATTTTTGCGAAATGCAAATTGTGATATGGTGCAGGGATATGTATTCTCCAAACCGTTGTCAATTGAGAATTTTGAAGTTTTGGCGTTTTCGGCAAGGAAAGCAAAAACGCTACACGAATTCCAAATACGACAAGACGGGTAAGACTTCAAACGAATAAAGACGAAGACTGCCACAAACACAGGGCAGCCCTTCTGAAATTCAGTTTTAGTGGGATATGATGATCAATACCACCTGAAATACAGTTTTTGCGGCATAGGATGATCATTACCACATATTTGTCATAACCAATACGTTTGAAAGAATAACGGGATCGACTGAGACTCGTTCAGAATCATGTATTTCAAAACAGGCACAAGAGGAGAGAAATATGAGATGATGCAGTTTCTCGGGTACTTTCTCGATTGTGGGTAAACTTAACATAGGGAGACTTCCATACGATTATAGTTATCAATAGAAGTCGATGTCTCCCTTTCGCAAACACCCTAAAGTAAGAAAGAACCGTTTCTCGATTTCCTCTTTTTCTTATACCCGTTTTCAGAATTCATGATACGTTTGAATGATATATGCTTTTGTGCACAGGGTTTCTTTCAATGCAGCTTTTCGTATAGACTTACAATCATACATTGTTTTATTCGCAATCCACAGGATGAGCTGCAGCATCATTTCACCGACTCACTCTTATCCTGTGGTAGTATAGGAGCTGTACCTGAGCGATATCATATAAGAAAACATGTCCTGTTTTTACAAGCCGTTCAGGAACGCATGTGATATCATACGTAAAAAGAAAGGAGCGCAGCAGAATAGGCACTGCGCAGATTAGACAATGACAAAACTGGATATAACAAAAACAGGTCGATGGATGCATCGCAATGCCAGAGGGCTGGAGCTGGCAAAATGGCGTTTTTACTTTGAGGGTGGTGATGCAGGGGCTGTGGTTGACGAATTGCAGTATTATCAAAATACAGATGGAGGATTCGCTCATGCTTTAGAGGCGGACTGCTGGAATCCTGCCTCTGCACCCTCTCAGATGTTTTATGCGATACATATTCTTCATGAGCTTGAATACCAGGATAAAACACATCCGGTTATACAGGGGATGCTGCGCTATCTGGAAAGTGGAAAGGATATGGAGGACGGCTTCTGGATCAGTATTCTTTCCTCCAATAATGAATATCCGCATGCGCCGTGGTGGACGAAGACAGAGAAAAAAACGTTTGATGTCTATATGCCGAATGCAGATATATGCTGGTTCATTCTGAAATTCGCACAGAAAGACAGCTCTCTGTATACTAAAGCGGAATCAATGGTACAGCGTATGATGGTTTTGTTCCTTTCGCAGAAAGAGGTTGAACCGCATTCTCTGGAGTCTATGATGTTTCTTCTGCGTGAACTGCAGAAGACGGGAAGCTTTTGCGGACCGCAGGCAGATGCTGTCGCTGCCCATGGAATTCAGCTGATGCGGGGATTGATTGAAGAAGATCCTGATAATTGGAATGCATACTGCATTACGCCGTCATTTTTCATACACGATCGTCTTCATCCGCTATATCCGGAATATAGTAATCTTCTGAAGCTGGAGGTTCAAAGAATTACGGAAACAAGAGATGCCGAGGGTTGCTGGGATATCAACTGGGTATGGCAGGGGTATGAGAACGAATATCGCCTGAGTGCAAACTGGTGGAAGAGCAGCGTTACCATGCAGAAGCTGATGCTGTATGAGACCTTTGCATAAAAATGTGCAATGCCGTAAGACTGTGTCAATTCTCTGTTGTAGACGGCTGTATCCATCACATTTGAACCTATAGGACAGCATAGCTAACGCCTTTCGATAAAGTGGTTTTATGTCAGGGTAAATGTTTGACAGTAACGGGAAATTGAATGATTTATAGCGAATGCCTGGTCATCTTCTTTTTCATGCTTACAGGGAGGAGGCTGTGTGAGATTGCAGAAAAAGTGAATATATTCAGTATATGTCTCATAAAAGTAATTGCTTCATCAGTATAATAAAGAACATGTGGTGATAAAAATAGAGGATACAGGGAAGATACAGGAAAGTGAAGTGAACACTTTCCTTTGGCTGTCCAAGCTCTGGGGTTCGTTTCAAAGCGTCTGTTTTTTTGCAGATTCAGCTGGATCCTGTTTACTCACTATACTGTAAATTATGAAATGCATTATAATTATCAGGAACGCTTTTTCATACAAAAACAAACAAAAAGGAAAACAGATGGTTTACCATGGGGAATTAAATTTTCTTTAAATGAAATACTATGATGATAAAGGAAATGCAAATCCAGGCTCTCAATATAATGGTTTGGGAAACGCATTGCCGGATTATAAAGTAAGGAGTCTACCCGTTTAGTCGCCTATGCATGGCTTGGAAGTGGAAAGCCATACGGATTTCTCTAAAAGACTTTTTATTTCAGGGGGTTTGTACTAGAATAAAGGAAGAGCATAAGAGGAGGGTATTATGAAGGATACAATTAAATTAAAGGATTTTCTGGATTTTACATATCTGAGTAATCTGTCATTTGCACCGGATGAGGAGCATGGTGTTTTTGTCGGCAGCAAGTGTGTGGAGAAGGATAACAGCTATCAGATGAAGCTATATCTGACGGATGGCGATACTGTGCGGCAGCTGACCAGCCATGGAAAGGAACAGCTCTATTTATGGGATGATAATGAAACTGTTCTGTTTGCCAATATGCGGGATGAGGAGGATCGAAAGGCTGTTGAAAACGGAGAGGAGAGAACCTGCTTCTATCGAATCAGCATTCATGGAGGAGAGGCTGTAAAGGCTTTTACCATACCATTACAGGTAACTTCCATCAAGAAGGCGGCAGATGGAGAATATGTATTCTGTGCGGATTTTCATTTGGAATATTCACGCATGTATCAAATGAATGCCGATGAGAAGGAAAAAATCCTTCAGGAAAAGAAGGATATGCAGGATTATGAGGTTCTGGATGAGCTGCCCTTTTATGGAAATGGCATGGGATATACGAATAAGAAACGAAACAGCCTGTTTCTGTATCATGAGCATGATGATGAAATATTGCGCATCAGTGAAGAAACCTGCAATGTATATGATGTAGAGCTTTCAGATAATCATGAGATTGTGTATTACACAGGTGAGAGCTACGCATGCAAACCCATAAATAAGGAAGGGGTATATTCTTATTACCGAAATACAGGAGAGCATCGTGAAATTCTTCCTGCAGGGCAGTGGTCGATTGGGAAAATTCTACCATGGAAGGATAACATTATGATGCTGGCGAGTGAACAGAAGCGCTACGGTCTGAATGAAAACGGCATGTTTTATCAGCTGGATCCAAATAGCGGAGTGGTAGAGCTGTTTGCCTCCTATGAGGATGCTGTTGGCTCCAGCGTAGGCAGTGACTGTCGTTATGGTGGCGGTAAGAGCATCTGTCTGTATAAGGATACGGTGTATTTTATTACGACATTGTTCAATAGGAGCAGTGTATATGCATTGCATAGTGATGGAAGCATTACACCTGTGTATGACAGGGAGGGAAGCGTGGATGTCATTGCACTTGCAAAGGACCGTTTGTATTTTGCAGGTATGCAGGATATGCGTTTACAGGAGCTGTATTCATATGATATGCACGGAAAAAGCTGCAGGCAGTTAACCGGATTCAATGAGGAATTTTATGCGGAGAAGGATATCCGTCCATGCGTACCATGCAATTTCACACAGGATGGAATGGAGCTGTATGGCTGGGTGCTGGAGCCAAAGGGATTTGATCCAAAGAAAACCTATCCGGCAATTCTGGATATTCATGGCGGACCGAAGACGGTGTATGGCGAGGTCTATTATCATGAAATGCAGGTGTGGGCGAATCAGGGATATTTTGTGTTTTTTATGAATCCGCGTGGAGGCGATGGCAGAGGTAACAGCTTTGCGGATATCCGTGGTAAGTACGGTACGATTGATTATGAGGATTTGATGAAATTCACAGATGAGGTACTGAAGAAATATCCGGCGATAGATACCGCGCGTGTCGGTGTGACAGGAGGCAGCTATGGCGGATTCATGACAAACTGGATTATCGGTCATACTGATCGATTTAAGGCTGCGGCAAGTCAGCGTTCTATCTCCAACTGGATAAGCTTTGCGCATACATCCGATATCGGAGAAATGTTCGGTGCTGATCAGCAGGGTGCTGACACATGGAAAAATGTAGATAAGCTGTGGTGGCATTCTCCTTTGAAATATGCAAATCAGTGTACGACGCCGACGCTGTTTATCCATAGTGATGAGGATTTCCGTTGTCCATACAGTGAGGGAATGCAGATGTACAGTGCCTTGTGCGAGCATGGTGTTGCGACACGCTTGTGCATGTTTAAGGGAGAGAATCACGAGCTGTCCAGGAGTGGAAAGCCAAGACACAGAGTAAAGCGTCTAAAGGAAATTACGACCTGGATGGATACCTATCTGAAGGATTAAATAGAAAAGAAAAACGAGCAGGCTGTATTTGTTGAGGATACGTCTGTTCGTTTTTTTGTGGTCTGGATATTGCAGTTTAGCAGTGTGGAATGTCAGTGTGATTGGATATTTCTGAGCTGGTTGTACATAGATCATCCCTGCTGAGGTCGTGAATGGAGGTGTGTCCGCTGATTCTTGCGAAGGATTTTAATTCCTCCCATAGTACATGAAGATAGTTTTCCAAGCGCTTTGCTCCTTTGTCTATGGAAAAATTCTTGCGTAGTTCAGGATCTTGCGTGGCAATGCCCATCGGACATTTTCCGTTGTGGCAGATGCGGTATTGCTGACAGCCGATTGCTATCATGGCAGCACTTGCAATTGCGATGGCATCCGCTCCCATTGCCAGAGCCTTGATCATTTCTCCACTTGTACGAAAGCCTCCGGTAATGATGAGCTCCTGTGTCATATGGTGCTGGTTCATGTATGCGCGGGCGCGGGCCAGGGCATATACGGTAGGCACTGTAGAATTGTCTTTCAGGTATTTTGGAGATGCTCCGGTTGCGCCACCGCGGCCGTCAATGGTAATGAAGTCAGGCTGTGCATATGCGATCCATTCCAGATCTGCTTCGATATGCCCGGCTGCGATTTTTATACCGATCGGACGTCCGTCACTGCGTTCTCTGAGAGAGGTGACCAGCTGCTTTAAATCGTCCTTTGTTTTGATTTCATCAAATTTCGATGGGGAAATGATGTCCTGATGCAGTGGCTTTCCACGTATGGCGGATATTTCCTCAGTGACTTTTTCTGCAGGAAGATGACCGCCCATGCCTGGTTTTGATCCCTGACCGATTTTGATTTCGATTGCATCACTGCGTTTCAGGTTTTCGTCGGTGACACTGTATTTGTTGGGAACATATTCAAAAATGTATTTGTAGGCATGATCGATTTCATCCGGGAGGATGCCGCCTTCTCCACTGCATTGCGCGGTATGTACGGCTGCTGTTCCTTTCGCAAGTGCAGTTTTGGCTTCTTTGGAGAGGGCGCCGAAGGACATGTGAGATACGTAGACGGCATGATCAAGAACCATTGGCTTGCGTGCATTTTTCCCAATGATGGTCGTTGTGTCAACATCGGCTTTATCGGCAAGTGGCGGGTGGGCGAGCTGGCCTCCCAATAGCAGGATGTCATCCCATCCGGGTACGGATTTGCGTGTGCGCATCGCTTCGATACGGCTGGTGTTGTGAATCGCCATTTCATGGATGAGGGACATGCTGGTTTCCAGGGTGTCTTCCTTTTTGGTATTTTTCTGTATGGCAAGGGAGGTGGCATCGTTGCTTTTGGATGTAGCTGACGCGTCTTCCTCTGATGCTACTTTTTTAAAGCATTCCTTTGGAGCGGTGCATAGTGGGCATTTCCATGTGCTATCAAGGTTGACCCAGGAGGTGCCTTCAACAGCTTCATCATACATGTAGCCGCATATTTCGCATACATATTTCATATAAAAAATCTCCTTCCTGTAAGCGTTTACTTTATGTGTTTATTGTACGCTGTTTAGAGAGAGATTGCAAATGGTATTGGATGGGAAGTAGTGTGTAGGAATGCAAAATCTGTACTGAGCTGTTTGATCGCCAAGCTCTGAAAAAGAGCTTGGCGGACAATTCAATCATACTGTCGATAAAGGCTGGAAATTTAGATCAACAAGCTCCGCGAAAGAGCTTGACAGAAGAAACTGTGAAATATTGTAGGCATGATGTTATTTAGATCAACAAGCTCCGCGAAAGAGCTTGACGAAAATCTACAATTATTGTTTTACACGATTGGAATTTAGATCAACATGCTTCGCGAAAGAGCTTGACTTGCTTTGCCATAATTACTCCAAATAATTACGATGATTTAGATCAACAAGCTCCGCGAAAGAGCTTGACTCTTTGATCAGATCCACTAGGAACTGGATCAGGATAGAATTTAGATCCACAAGCTCCGCGAAAGAGCTTGACTGCGAGATTTGTGATAAACCACTCAAAATGTAATAAAAAATATTATTTACATTTAATTATCTATTGTACTTTTATTGTAAATTTGTTACATTTTGTTTTAAAACACAATTATGTGGCGCGAACCTCCCTGGAAAATCATGTGAGCTTGGGGTTCGCGCAAAGAACATGTGAGTGGATATGATATCTCTACTTTTATTATAACAGAAACTTTACAAAGTGCTAAACAAAAATGTAATTGAGGTCAGTTTTTAGAATCTGTTAGTGTACACCATACGAAGGTTGTGAAATTCACCCATCAGCTATTGAAGGGACCGGTCTTTTCTTTTATAATGAGAGAAATATGAAATATCAGAAAAGAGGGAGAATATGAAATTTTCCAAACGAATGGATTTACTTGCGGAAGGTGTTTTCAGCAGGCTTGATGAAGAAAAACAAAAAATGCTGGCTAGTGGGAAAGCCGTGTATGACTTTACAATAGGATCCCCTAACATAGCACCAAGTAAGGAGGTCATGGATGCACTAATCACTGCTGCACAGCAGCCGGAAAGCTATATGTATTCACTTCATGATACAAAAGAATTAAAAGAAACAATACAAGCCTGGTACAGAAAACGATATCAGGTAGAATTGGATACAGAAACAGAGATACTGTCTCTGCAGGGATCTCAGGAAGGACTTGCACATGTCGCATTGGCACTATGTGATGAAGGTGATATTGTTCTCATCCCTGCTCCCAGCTACCCTATCTTTGCGAACGGACCGAAAATAGCAGGGGCAGAGTTATATGAAATGCCGATGCTGAAAGAATATGATTATCTGATTCAATTCGATGCAATTCCTGAAGAAATAGCAGAAAAGGCTAAGATGATGATTATATCCTATCCGAATAATCCAACAGGCGCTACGGCTCCAGATAGCTTTTATGAAGAATTGATTCAATTTGCAAAGGCACATGATATTATCGTCATTCACGATACAGCCTACAGCAATCTTGTGTTTGATGGAGAGGAAGGAAAAAGTTTCTTATATTATGCGGGTGCAAAGGATATTGGTATTGAATTTAATTCCTTTAGTAAAACCTATGGTATGGCTGGAGCACGTATTGGAATATGTGTGGGTAATGCGGAAATCGTCGGTATTCTGAGAAAACTGAAAAGCAATATTGATTACGGTATGTTTTTACCTATTCAAAAAGCCGCAATCGCAGCTTTAACGCAAGAACAGAGCATTGTGAAGGAAACCCGTGAAACCTACCAGAGAAGAAGAAATCGTATTGTTGCCGGCGCTGCAGCTGCAGGCTGGCACATCGCTTCATGCAAGAGTACCATGTTCTTATGGGCACAGATACCGGAAGGCTATGGAAGCAGTGAAGAATTCGCTTTAAACCTGTTAAAATGCAGCGGAATGCTGGTGACTCCTGGCAGTTCTTTTGGAGCATATGGTGAGGGCTTTGTACGAATTGCACTTGTTCAAAGTGATGAAGTTATCGAACAGGCATTGCAGGCTTTAAAGGAAAGCCGGTTATTTCTGAAATGAAAACACTGATTGCAATCGGCGGCGGAAGCTTTCAAAAGCAGGAAACAATGTCAATCGACACCTATGCGATTTCCAGGTGTGGAAAAACACAACCACATGTATTGTTTATTCCGCTAGCAAGCAGAGACGATCAGGGCTATGCGAAACGCTTCAAGCAATATTATCGCAGCCTTGACTGTCAGGTCGAAGCTTTGCGTCTGCTGCATACAAAGCTGAGTAATGAAGAAATATATAAGAAATTCCGTTCACAGGATATGATATATCTTGGGGCAGGCGATACCGTGTTTCTCATGAAGCAGCTGAAACAGAGAAAGCTGGATTTGCTTTTAAAGGAGCTATCCCAGCAGGGAATCGTTATCTGCGGCATTAGTGCCGGAGCGAATGCTCTCTTTGAATATGGCTACAGCAACATCGCATCAGACACATTTGAACTTGTGAACGGTATGGGTATGATAAAAGGTGCGTTCTGTCCACATTATCAGAAGGAAGAACGTAAATCCTTCGATATGGTTTGCAGAAAACAGAATCTGCCGGCTATTGGCTGTGTGGACCAGCGTGCCTATGTAGTTACAGATGAAAAGAGATTTTTCCTTTGAAGAATCTTTTTTTTCTTTTATAAGAACTTCGGGTAATATTACTTGCAAATTGTTTCATTTTTGTCTATAATGTACAAGTCTATAGAAACATCGTATATACTTTCGACATGATGGTGAAAGCGTTTCTACCTGAAAACCAATTTCAGACTACGATGGAAGCTTATATACGAATACTGCGGTTTGCGGTGTTTTTTTGTTTTGGGAGACAGAAAAGAGGGAATTATGTTAGAAAAATTATTCAAATTGAATGTGAAGCAGACTTCTGTGAAAACCGAGGTAATTGCCGGTATCACAACCTTTCTGGCAATGGCCTATATTCTTGGGGTAAACCCGTCTATTCTGCATGATGCAGGTATGGATCGTGCATCTGTTTTTATGGCTACGGCTATTTCTGCAGGCTTTGCCTCCATCGTTATGGGACTGGTGGCAAATTATCCGGTTGCTTTGGCTGCCGGTATGGGGGTTAATGCATTATTTGCTTATACGATCTGCGGACAGATGGGGATGAGCTGGCAGGCAGCATTGGCTGGCGTATTTATTTCCGGTTTGATTTTCATCGTAATTTCAGTTACCGGTATTCGTAAAGCGATTATCAATGCGATTCCAAAGCAGCTGAAGATGGCGATTGGTGCCGGTATCGGTTTCTTTATTGCTTTTGTCGGTTTAAAAAATGCTGGGATTGTTGCCGGAAGCGCATCTACCTTTGTGACAATCGGTGATTTTGCTGATCCGCAGGTATTGCTTGCACTCTTCGGTATCCTGCTGACTATTGCGTTGCTTGTCAAAAAGGTACCGGCTGCTGTTTTTGTGGGGATGGTAATTACTGCGATTATCGGTATCATCTGCGGTGCGGCGTTTGGTTTAAAGGGAATGCCGGCATTGCCTGATAAATTCTTTGAAATGAATTTCCATCTGAATGCAGCAGGCTCTTTTGTAGATGGTTTCGGTGAATTGTTCGCAAATCCGTTGAATGCGTTTGTTGTGATTTTCTCCTTTCTGTTTGTGGATTTCTTTGATACTGCCGGTACGCTGGTTGCTGTTGCAAATCGCATCGGTCTGGTGAATGAGAAGGGCGAGTTGGAGAATGTGGAGCGCGCACTGGTTGCGGATGCGGTAGGTACTGTTGCAGGTGCTGCTTTAGGTACTTCTACGGTTACCTCCTTTGTGGAATCTACCTCCGGCGTTGAGGTTGGCGGCAGAACCGGTTTAACTGCTTGTACGACGGGTATACTGTTCTTTGTATCCATTCTGTTTTCACCAATCGTGCTGTCCGCTGTAACAAATGCGGTAACGGCTCCTGCTCTTGTTGTTGTGGGTATTCTGATGGCACAGCAGCTGAAGGAAATCGAATGGGATAATATGGTATATGCGACTGCCGGTTTCATTACGGTTCTTATGATGATTCTGACATATTCCATTTCCAATGGCATCGCGTTTGGATTTATTGCCTATGCGATTGCGATGACGGCTGCAGGCAAAACAAAGGAAGTGCACATCACGGTATGGGTATTGATGGTGATTTTCCTAATCTATTTCGCACTGCCGCAATTTATGTAGAAAAAGATTTTAAAATCAGAAAAAAAATGATATTATAATACACGGAAATCTTAGTATTTCAACGACGCCGATACTATACATATACGCTATGGTATCGGCTTCTTAATAAGGAGGATACATTCATGGCTGATAAAATTATCGTACTTGACTTCGGAAGTCAGTATAACCAGCTGATAGCACGTCGTATTCGTGAGTTTGGTGTTTATTCTGAGTTGCACCCGCACACGATGACACTGGAAGAAATTCTGGCACTGAAGGATGTCCGGGGAATCATTTTCTCTGGTGGACCAAACAGTGTATATGATGAGGAAGCGTTTAAATGCGATCCTGCAATTTTTGAATCCGGGATTCCTGTTCTTGGCATTTGTTACGGTATGCAGATGACGCATTTTATGAATGGCGGAAGTGTGAAGGCTTGTGAAGCAAAGGAATATGGAAGAACTGAGATCACGATTGAAACGGATTCTCCGATTTTCAGAGGGCTGCCGAAAAAGCAGATTGTCTGGATGAGTCACGGTGATCAGGTGGATACTCTGGCTGATGGCTTTGTGAAGGATGCGTATAGCGATACCTGTACATATGCGGCTACCAGCAATATAGAGAAGAATATTTATACGCTGCAGTTCCATCCGGAGGTACGTCATTCCGAGTATGGAAATGAAATTCTGAAAAATTTTGTTTTTGAGGTTTGCAAGGCGAACAATGATTGGTCTATGCATAGCTTCATCGACATGGAAATTGAGAAAATCCGCAAGACTGTCGGTACGGACAAGGTGCTGTTGGGATTAAGCGGAGGCGTGGATTCCTCTGTTGTTGCGGCATTGCTGCATAAGGCGATCGGGGATCAGCTGATTTGTATGTTTATTGATCACGGCTTGCTGCGTAAGGGCGAGGCGGAAAGCGTTATGGAAACATTCGGGCGCGAGATGAATATCAATCTGGTGAAGATTGATGCAAAGGAGCGTTTCCTGAGTAAGCTGGCTGGTGTGAGTGATCCGGAGAAGAAGCGTAAAATCATTGGAAATGAGTTTGTGTATACCTTTGATGAGGAAGTGAAGAAGCTGACTTCAGGTGAGGACATCAAGTGGCTGGCGCAGGGAACGCTGTATACGGATGTCATTGAGTCGGGAACAAAGACAGCGCAGACAATCAAGTCACATCACAATGTCGGTGGGTTGCCTGAGGATATGCAGTTCAAGCTGATTGAACCATTGAATACGCTGTTTAAGGATGAGGTGCGTGCATTGGGTACGGAGTTGGGATTGCCTGATGAGATGGTTTGGCGGCAGCCGTTCCCGGGTCCTGGCTTGGGTATCCGTGTGCTGGGCGATATTACGGAGGAGAAGCTGGAAATCGTTCGGGATTCTGATCTGATTCTGCGTGAGGAAGTTGCGAAAGCAGGGCTGCAGAAGGAGATTTGGCAGTATTTTACGTGTCTGACGAATATGCGTTCCGTTGGTGTTATGGGGGATCAGCGTACATATGATTATGCGGTAGCTATCCGTGCGGTGACTTCGATTGACGGAATGACGGCGGATTGGGCGAAAATTCCGTATGAGGTGCTGGATGTTATCAGCAATCGTATTGTGAATGAGGTGAAGCATGTGAATCGAGTGGTGTATGATATTACGAGCAAGCCGCCGGGGACGATTGAATTTGAATAGTGTACTATGAAGAAAAGCGCCTTTAGATAGGGCGTTTTTTGCGCTTTAGACTGTTTTTGATACCTTTTTGAAAGCATGAATTAGAATAGAATGATACCTTTGATAATTCTTTAATGGCCTAATCATATGGGTTCAGAAAATGAATAACTTTTATAGGTGCTTAAATGAAAGTATTTAATGTATTTGTGTACAAATTAGATAAGCTCTTTTTGATTAAATGAAAATGACTTTTGTGTAGGTCATTTTGTATTTGTTCTATTTACTAGGTAATCAATAGAAGTCTTATAATAATCAGCAAGTTTAATCAGTATTTGAATAGGAATATCTCTACCACCTGTTTCGTAATAAGAATATGTTCTTTGCGATATATTCAGATATTTGGCAATATCATTTTGAGATAAATCATGATCTTCTCTTAAGTTTTAGAACAATCTCTTGAAATGGCAGGAAAAACAGTTTATAACTGACCAGAATTTTGATTCAGTAACTATAATGAATGATCATTTCTTTCAGCAGTTTTACTTGCATGAAAATAAAGATGTACATCTACTAAATCCATGGGTGAGTGAACGTTACCATAGAGAAAGAGAAAAGTTATTTTATTATGCGTTACAGGTGAATAAAGAATTCGTTTTATCTAGTACCTGTATGCGAAGTAATTTGAAAAACCTACTGATGATGTGGAGAGGTACAGATGGTAATGAAACTATCAAATTTAAAGAGAACGATAAAATCAATGCATTTTCATCTTTATATCAGACAATTTCTATTTTAGTACCTGTAATTTCAACTACATTTGCTTCAGTAGGAAGATTTTTGGAATATGTTCAAAAACCTTATGAACTAGGAACATTGATTATTGATGAAGCAGGGCAGGCGCAACCACATCTCGCACTGGGCGCTATGCTAAGATGCAAAAAGGTACTTGTAGTTGGTGATCCTAAACAAGTTGAACCGGTTGTAACAGATGATCTGGATGCAATTAAGCAATTGCTGAAAAATGAATATACAACACCATATAGTGATAAGCACATTTCAGTACAGCAGTTTTCGGATAAGCTTAATCCATTTGGCACTTATTTAAATGATTCAAGCGGAGAAAAACTTTGGGTTGGATGTCCTCTGGTTGTCCATAGAAGATGTATCAATCCTATGTTTGATATATCAAATCGTATTTCATATGATGGTGTTATGATTCAGCAGACAAAAGAGCCTGATCAGAATATTGTGGATACATTTGCCATTCCTATTTCGAAGTGGTTACAATGCAGTGGTAAAGAAAAAAATCATTTAAGAAAAGATCATTATGTACCGGAACAAGGTAAAGAAACGTTGAATATTATTAAATTGGCATTTGAAAAGGCTAAAGGAGATAAACCTGATTTGTATGTAATCTCACCGTTTACCTCAGTAGTAGAAGGTTTGAAGAAAGAGATAAGAGAGTCCGATTTTTACAAATTGAACAAGGAAAATTATAATGAATGGATGGAGTCTAATATTGGTACAGTGCATACATTCCAGGGAAAAGAAGCAAATGAAGTTGTGTTGCTATTGGGCTGTGATCAGGATGCGAAAGGCGCTGTTACATGGGTAAATGCCAATATTATCAATGTTGCTGTTACACGAGCCAAATATCGATTATGTATCATTGGTGACTATAGAATTTGGAAACAAAATCAAGTTTTAAAGATAACCAAGGGGGTAATTGATGCTTATACTTTACAATATTTAAATCAACTTAAAGAAGCTGATCAAACAAATCAAAATAAAGAGTTGATCACTTTATTAATGAAACAACTTCCTTCGTCATCTGATTATGTTAATGAAAAAGGAGATGGCGAAGAGGATATCATAGATACTTATATCTTGATGAAGGAATTAAAGAAAATCAAGTTTGCCAAGAATTTTCTTACAGAAGAAGAGAAAAAGATTTATCATTTAACTGATGAAGATTTAAATGAACTCAGTTATTCGGTAAAGTCACATTTACTTACAGGAATCAAGATCAACTCCCTGTATGAAGCGCTTTTCTATGATAACAATATCCCATTCGAGGACTTTTCATTTAAGAATATCATGTTTTGTAAAGCGACTGAACTTTATATGAGAGAAAGCTTTATAAGTGTAATTCAAAGTCAATTTAAAGATGCCAAAAAAAAGGATAATAATTATACTATCGGATATATGGCTAAGAAAATAAACGATAATATAGATACATTTATAAGATTACTAAATGATAAATATTATAATGGCATTTGGTGGAAAATATACGGGAAAAAGCTAAACGATATCAATGTACTACGAAGAACATGTTGCCACCCTGATGAGTTTCTATTGGCGGATGAGCAGAATTTAAAACAGTTGCTGTTTGACGAGGAAGTATTTAAAAACTTGAAAGTAGGAAGAAGGATTGCCAAGAATATTGAAAAACTCAATATTAAATGTGTACAATAGTATTATCGAAAAAATTTATAATATGTTTTAAGTGGAAATAAGCAAGGAATAATAGCATGAATCAAATCCTTAATAGTTAGAATTGTGGTGACAGATTTATATTTTACAACAAAGGTAAATATTCATTTTTATGGACATTACAATTTGTGAGTTTTCATTTCTGTTATCTTATGACAAGCATAATGCAAGTAGAATCTTTAAGAGGAGGGCGTTATATATGCTTAGTAAATTACACCTTGTCGATAGAATAAAAGTCATCATCATGTAAGTTTAAAAGTATGATTTTTATGACTAGGAGGAATTTATTCATTATGACCTTCATAAAAAAAGAATAATCAAATCAAAGATAGTTTATAAAAAAGAAATAGATGAATAACACATATTTCTAAGAAATATAGATCCCTAAATTTGCATACATAGGTAAAAGCCTCTAAAGATTTTCAGTACATATGTTACGCTCTGGATATTCTTTACTCCATTCTCAAGGACTTTTATAATACGAAACAGATTGATGCGATACTTTATCAAGAATTTTTAAAACAGCTTTCTATTGCGCAATAGAGAAAAGAAACGTGAATCGCGCTAATAGATTTTTACGACTATATTATTCTCGTGAGTACAAGTTGGTTGCCTGGCTTTGCATATTGATAATTGCTCTTAAACTACTATTACTGTTGTAATAATAGTTTAAGAAACAGTGTCTTTGCATGATACCATCCATTTAGCCTATAAGATCCCTAAAAATTAAACTCTTCTTCCCATGCAAAACTACCCGACTTTTCAAGGCTTTTCGGCCAATGCGCACACCATGCAGGTACTTTAGGATCCTCAATACAATCAAGACTAGGCGTATAAGGCTTTATATCCAGAACAGGTGAGCCATCATTCGCATCAATATAAGCAATCTGTACTACGCCCTTTTCATAATCAATATGAAGTATCTCAACCGCGGTTAACGCAATCGGGTTCGGACGAATCGGGGATCTTGTCGCAAAGATTCCCATTTCCTTCGGAGCCTTTTTATATGGCTGTTTTGTCTTTAAGACAGTCCTGTACACATCCTCATCATAACCGTTAAACCACCAGATGATTTGCAGATGGCTGAAACCATCCAATGCCTGCAACGCTGGAATATAATTCTCATCCACCTGAATAAATGTACCTCCCTCCTCACTGCTGTGAATAGAACCTACAGAATAAACTTCAAATTTTGTCATGATTTTTTCCTCCATTTCATCTATACCAATACGATAATCCCTCACACCGTGTGAGGGTCAAGAGGTAAATTTCAATATTTGTTAAGCATGCGCAAAGGAATCTGCAATTCCGTGAGATAACTGCCAGCATCTTCCTCATTCCACGGACCACGGTGTATCATCTGCCGATTTGCACCTTTCATTTCATATTGTCTGTTTGTCTCCAGCCATTTTGCAAAGGATTGATATGCCGCAGATATATTTGAAAAATCTCCATATACCATAAGTGAGGCCATCAATGGCTCTTCTTCCACCTCACGACATTGAAATCCATCACAATCTCTGATTGCTTTTTTTACAGGCAGACACAATTCCACATCCACATTCGCTTCTTTGTAATCCTCATCATGATAAATGGAAAAAGTGGTTGGAGAACAATCAACTCTATGTTGCCTTGCAAAATCAGATAGCTTCTCCCAGAGCATTTCTTCCGCATAATAATCAGGAATAAGTTCTCTTATTGATACCACAAGACAGCGTGGAATCGACTTTATCGTAACATTAGAATGCATATCAGCAGTTCCCTGAAGAAAGTCCTGCTTTGCATGATCAATTCTATGAAGCTTCTGTTCCTCTGCTTTTATCGCAAGCGCAATCTCCTTTTCCTTATTCTTTAATGCCTCCATCATCCTATCGTCATTTCCTAAAACTAAACCTTCTATCTCAGCTACTGTAAAACCACAATCCCGTAAATATAAAATCCTGTTCAGAACAGGAATCTGCTCCACAGAATACATGCGATATCCTGTCCATGGATCACTCTGTGCAGGCTTCAGAAGTCCCACCTCATCATAATAACGCAGCATTCTGACAGAAACCTGCATCAGCTTGGAAAACTCACCAATTCGAAACATAAATCGCCTCCGTTCTGCTTCTTATTATAAGGCAAGATTTTTATACTTCAATAGGAAACGCAATGTACATGCCAAAGCACTGAATCTAACTTGAAAAACCAATAGACTATCTGTAAAAATCACTAAAAAATAAAAACAGTCATGGTATACAATTCGTCGCATTACTAAATCATAGCTTTATGTCTTACATCGCTAATTGCCTATTCTTAAGTGAACCCTATCTGATTGATATGTACTTATTTCAACAGCTTACGATAATCATTTTAATATTTCACCAGGCATGGTAAAATATGTATATCATTCATAAATCCAGCACAAGAGGATTTTTTTACATCACAATATATAGCATAAATCATACCAATAAAATGAAGGAGCATGGCCATGGACTATTTAGATAAAGTAAAAGCGCAGCTAAAGAAAATGTCAATAGAAGAAAAGGACGCATGGATATTAACGCAGGCAAAATTGATCTCCAATAACAAACAGAATGATTTTTTAATGGCACTATCCGGAACAAAGAAAATCATTGATATGCCAGCACTTGATGATATAGATACCTTATGTACGAGGATTGAAACAGGTGATATCTATCTTGAGTATGTTACTCATTATCATGAATTTGACGAAGATGGCAGATATATGGATGATTGGGTAATCTGGTATAATGATCCGTTTTCAATCCTGCCAATGCTGGAAAGAATATTTACCGGATGCCATCAGCTCGGAGTGCTGGAAGAATATCAGTTAGTATACGATTTGTTAACCAGAATTTTTGAATTGAAGTTCTCTGTTGAAGAGAGTGAAAATTCTGAGGATGCACCGGAAGAGGATTATATTGAATTGTCAGATTCTAAAATCGAAGAAGAGTTATCTTATGATTTAGATAAAGCAGCTACAGACTGGATCATCTCATTTATGTATTTAACAACTGAACAAAGCGATAAAGATCGTGCGGAAAAGCTTATCAATATGTTAGAAACATCCATCTGTAAGAATCTGAAGCCAAGAATTCTGAAGGATTTAGGCGGAACTGAGAAATTGTTTGTTTCTATGCAATCTGCTTTAGAAATTGCAATTGCTGATTTGGAAACAAAAAAGACTGAAATTCTGAAATCCGGAAATAGAGGTAGAAAACTTTTTGAAATAAAAGAAAAATTAACTCGAAGCAACGAACTTCTGACAGATATTCGTATGCGATGCTTAGAAAGGAAAAAGGAAGAACAAATGGAATCATTTTTAGAGGATAGATGGAATGATGTGTGTGAGGTTGTCGAGTGGTTGAGCTTTGAAAAATATATCGATGATCAACCGGAAATTGATACAGTTTTGGAAATTTGTGAAGAACTTGTTCAATCTGATGAAATTCAGTATGATGATTGGCAGTTAAGAAAAAAGGTAATTACCGATATTGTTGAACATGATTACTATGATTGTCTTGGCGCTTCCGATATTATGGATGAGCTTGCTGAAAAACTATGTACAAATGATGAAGAATACCAGGCATATGCGGATATTCTATATATCTATAGAAATGAAGAAAAAGCAGCGTTTATATATAATCAACATGGCAGAGAAGATAAGTATATTACTTATTTAGAAAATCATTTAGGAAGAGAACAAAAGAATTATAATGCTTTAATTACATACTACAATCTGCATAATCAAAAGGATGATGCAATACGTGTTGCTCAGCTGGGATTAAAAAAATGTAAAGATGATTTAACAGATATCTTTATTTTTCTCCTTTTGCATACAAGAGATAATGATGCTACATGGTTTGAAAAATTATTTGCTAGCGCAAAACGGAGAAAGAATGTGGATATGAAAAAAATTGATATAGTAATGCAAAGGTGAATGATGTAATCTTGGCGAAGTGTACAAAGGTCCAGGGAAATGCTTTAGAATCAACAATTTTAACACTTTTATAATAAATGCAAAATCTGATAAATGGAGCGAACACAGAAGTAAAGAAAAGCCAATAACATAAGCAAATAGACATCAATATTTTATCATGATAGGAGAACTCTTATGCAACATGAGGATAGAATACAGCAACTGGAACAGGAAAATGCATTTCTAAAAGCTGAACTAAGAAAAAGAGGGTATTTTTATCTTTCTGCAAACGAAAAGCTATCTACTATAGATAAAATAGAAATCTATTTAAGTTATTTCAGAGGAAGACCGGATGTTTATGCCGAAAGATACTTTCGTAAGAAGCATCAGAAATTCGGTTGGAATCCCGCATGTGACAGAAGTTTTCAAGCAGGGTGTAAAAAGGGAAAAATAAAAAATCATTGTAGTATCTGTCCAATCTCTCAATTTCCATCTCTGGATGGGGTTATCCTAAAACATCACTTCACTGGGAAACTGACATGCGAAGGGATTGGAATTTATCCTTTACTAACGGATAATACCTGTTATCTTCTGGCGATGGATTTCGACGAGGATAACTGGTTTGATGACATGCTGAGTGTCTATAAAACAGCCTTGCGCTTTGAAATTTATCCATTAATGGAACGATCTTCTTCCGGACAGGGTGGACATTTATGGCTGTTTTTCGAATCACCGGTAAAAGCATTAAAAGCAAGAAAGCTTGGTTCTTTACTCATTCAGGAGGCAATAGAAGGTAATAAAAATCTAAACTTTAATTCCTTTGACAGAATGTTTCCCAATCAGGACTATCTGCCACAGGGAGGCTTTGGAAATCTGATTGCTCTACCGCTGCGACATGATGCGTATTTAAAAGGTAATTCCGCTTTTATCAATGATTTACAGCAGGTGATCGACCATCCCATAGAATATCTTGCTTCCTTGCCTAAACTGCAGGAACAGCAGCTGGATCAGATTTTAAACAGCTATTACAAAAATGATTATTTCTTCGATCAACAGCAAATGGGATTATCCTTAGATACAAATATGAAATATTCCAAACAAATGTATGGTCTGGAAAATACCATGCTCTGTATAGAAAAGAAGGATTTAAATCTTTATACGTTATCTGTATTGAAAAGACTTGGCTCCATGTACAATCCGGAATATTTTTTGAAACAGAAATTGAAAAAAACGATTTATCGGGAAACAACTCCCAGAGTACTGAGCTATTATGAAGAAGATGATAGGTATTTATATTTGCCAAGAGGACAAAAATATAAACTGCAAGAAATATTTCCGGAAGCTGAAATACAGCTCGAAGCACAGGTAACAAACGGTCAGGTAATCGATACAGCGTTTATAGGAGAATTGCGACAGAATCAACAGGAGGCTGTCAATACACTGATGCAGTTTGATATGGGAATTATGAAGGCAGTTCCGGGTTTTGGTAAAACAGTTATGGCATTGTATATGATAGCGCAAAGAACAGTATCTACTTTAGTTATCGTACCCAATAAAGAAATCCAAAAACAATGGGAACAACGGATTCATGAGTTTTTAACTATACCGCCATGTAAATCAAAAAGAGACTCCTATATCGGAATCTATAACGGCTCCAAGAAAAAACTGAGAGGGCATATAGATATCGCCGTTGCTGCATCTTTAGCAAATTTAGAAAACATTGCAGTTACCCTAAAGGAATATGGCATGATTATCGTTGATGAATGTCATCATGCCGCCAGCGATACATTTACCAGAGTTTTGAGAAACGTGAATGCAAAGTATATATATGGCTTTTCGGCAACTCCCAAAAGAAAAGACGGATTGGAGAAAATCATGCATATGTTCTGTGGTCCTATTCGCTATGAAACAGTTCATTTCAAATACAGAATACATACAGGTTCCAACAGCTCCTGATTCCCAGAATGACGACTATGCGGTGTCTGGATGATAATAAAACCTACACGCAGTATTGCAGCGACATTATGAACGACCAAAATCGAAATTATCTGATTGTGAAGGATGTGGTGAAAGAATTTCAGAATGATGGTAAAATCATTATCCTGTCAGAGCGTAAGCAGCATCTGACAGTCTTATATGAGATGTTAAAGCACATGCATATACATGTGTATGTACTGACTGGTGAAAGAAAAACAAAAGAGAGAAATGAAATCATTGCAAAAGTACGGAATTTTAATAACCAGGAGAAATTCATCCTCTTGGCAACTAGCAAGCTTCTTGGTGAAGGCTTTGATTTGCCTGCCTTATCAACGTTATTTCTTGTTATGCCGATTTCTGATGAATCCAGGATAGAGCAGTATACAGGAAGAATTCATAGAAATGTGGAAGGTAAGGATATGGTGAAGGTATATGATTATGTTGATGCTCATATACCTATGCTGGAAGGAATGTTTCGCAAAAGGTTGAAGCAGTACCAGAAAGAAGGCTACTTTCTGCAGGAACAAAATCAAATTGTTGAAGTTTCCCAGCTGATGTATGAAGGACAGAGCTATAAACATGTATTCCTTGACGATATAAAGGCGTCCAGCAGTGAAATCCTGATTATGAACGCGCATTATGAGTTAGGAAAAATCAAAAGCTATTTTGATGTCATGCAGGAAAAGGCACATCAAAATGTTCAGCTGTATGTCGTCTTGAATGATGAGCAAAGACAAAAGGAAATGCTCGTGCGAACGATAGAAGGAATGGGTGCAGCTATTTTGTACAGCAATCATTCAGCACATTTTGTTGTGATTGATAAAGAAATTATCTGGTACAGTGATATGGATTTCCTTGGAAGGGCAAAAAAAGATGGTTTAAGTACAAGGCTGAAAGATCCGCATCTGGTAAATGAAATTATGAAAATTGCACAGGATGAACAGCTGCAAAATATAGAATGACACAAAGGCAAGCTTATGGTGAATACGAAAATGAATGTAAAATAGAAAATAAAAAAGCCAGATACTCCAATGCCCTTTGGAATTAAGGTAAAAGCTGTATGAGGAAAATGCCATTGTGGAAGCTATCACTGTTAATGATACCAAAGCCTGTTTCCGCGTAAAAAGGAACGATACTGCGGTTTTACAGAAAACAGAGCATGCCGTTACGATTGCTTGCAACTGTCCGTATTTTGGAGAATGCAGGCACGAGGTAGCTGAATTACAGTATCTTGAAAAGCATCCAGTATTGAAATCAATACAGACCGGTCACGACAGAGATTAGTCATCTGGATGATTTTTAGCTTGAGGTTAAGGAACAGCTGTATGAGCTGGATGAAAATGATGAGGATTTATCGCATGAGGAATGACTGTGTTTACGCTATCAGACAATTCAACGTGAAAGGCATGTGGAAACCAAGCTACGGATGCTGATTTATTTATCAAAGAAAATCGTAGTATCCCCTGATGTATGGATGGTGATTGTTAAGGATCTGAATCAGAATCCGGAATCTGTAAAAGCGGTAATTTCAAACAGGAAGGAACAGGATATGATTTTCATGCTAAGCGAAGGAATATGAGCTGTGGGGGAATCTGGTTCCTCAGCATAGGAAGCATTGATGATATGCTTTCAGGAGAGAATGATGGAATTGGAACATGTATTCGCTAATGCAGGTATGTAAGGCAGGATAGCAGGAAAGTCAAAACTGTAAACGTACATATAAGAATCGGAGGTCCCCATATGGATGAGCATTTTATTTATATCGTACTGGAAATCGTATCGGAAATACCCAAAGGAAGCGTCGCAACCTATAAACAGATTGCGGAGCTGGCCGGCAGAGAGCGAAATGCCAGACAGGTTGGCAAGATTCTTTCCGCTTCCTCTCTATATGGCGAATACCCCTGCCATCGCGTCGTTAACAGTGCGGGTAGAACTGCACCGGACTGGAATGAACAAAAGGATCTCCTCATAGACGAGGGCGTGACCTTTAAACCTAATGGAAACGTTGACCTTAAAGCCTGTCAGTGGAAAATATAAAGCAAGCACCTCTATCAAAAGAACCACTAGCAAAACCCAAACAGAGGCACGCTTAACCTGACGAGTGAACTTCCCAAATTACTGTGTGATAAATTATTTTCAAAAAGAATACAGCAACCTTGCAGTTTCTAATGAGAAACCGTCATTTCCTGAATTCGCTAACAAATTCGGAAAAAGTGTCTTATAATGTAACTGACAGGGGAATTTTCCCGCAAACTTTACAAGCCAAGGAGCAATCGATTATGGAAAAAAATATACGTCTGGTTATATGTGATATTGACAGTACCCTCGTTACTTCCGAAAGAGAACTGACACCAAGAACGAGAGCTGTCATCCATCAGCTTCACGCAAAAGGAATTTACTTCGGCATCGCATCAGGCCGGTCATTGGATGAACTGGCAAAAAAAGCAGCACTGTGGGGAATCTCATACCCCTTTGATATCCTGATCGGCATGAACGGCTCCGAGCTTTGGGATAACCTTCATCAAAAGGAATTCAGCTACTTTAAAATGAAAAAGGCGTGGATCAAAGAAACAATGGAGCTGATGAAGCTCTTTGATTCTAACTGCTTTATCTATCGTGATGACTGCCTGCTCTGTGAACGCGATGACGCACAAATGCGCAAATCCGCCCTGACCAGTGACAAACATATGGTTGTCGTGGACTCTCTCTCTGTCATGTATGAGCAGGAGAACGCTAAAATCATGTATCGTGTCAAAGAAGATATCGTGGATGAAATCGAACAATATTTGAACCGACATCCCTCTCCTTACTATAAAGGCTTCAAAACGCAGCCGACCCTCATCGAATTTGCAGACAAACGGGTATCCAAAGCCTATGCACTGAAAAAATTCTGTGAATGTAACAGAATAACACCGGAAGAGGTCGTTGCCTTTGGCGATACGACCAATGATAATGACATGCTGGCATACAGCGGTCTTGGTGTCTGTATGATCAATGGCAGTGATGATACCAAAGCGATTGCAGATGATATCACCGCATACAGCAATGATGAAGACGGCTTTGCCAGATACATGGAAGAGCATTTTCTGAAATAACTGAGGCATACAGGTAAATATCTCTCGCTAATCGGCTTTGCCAGATACATGGAAGATCATTTCTTGAAATAACAGAGGCATACAGGTGAATATCTCTCGGTTATCCGCCTAAACACAATAGACACATACAGGAACGTGTCTTCATTGATTGTTGCAGCCTGCATGCAAATCCTGATAACCCCCTGCAGGGTCAGAAATTTCATATGGACAAGGAAACACAGCATTCAATCACCAGTACCGACAATACTATACCTGTAGGAATCTCTGGTTTAAGACGATCTACAAACGAACGCATATCCAAAGAACCCGGCCTGCACAAAATGATAAAGCCCATAAAAAAGTATCCGTAAGGGATTCACTTCCATCAGGAATACATCCTATAGCCAGCCGGATACTTTTTACTACGCGATTCTTTCCTCTTGTTATTATCACACAAAATGCAATAACATGCCAATCAACACTTTTCGATTGATAGAGTAAAAAAGTTATGGGATTAAAATCATTCACATATATCTTTAACACAGATTCAATGAGAGTACATTAAATAAGGTATAGAAGTACATTCGTATTCTCAATATTTAATTATCTTCGTTTATTTAATTGTATCTTGATTATACGAATTTTCAAGTTTCTATTATACTTTTAATTTCAATTTAAAAATCCCATAAACTTTTGACTCTATCTTTTCGATTCACATCTACCGCTTTTCCTTTACTCCATACTCTTCAAAGACTCCACCATATCAATATGATTCAATACACGGTTTGTAATCAGATTTACGATAACTGCAAAACCAAAGGACAATATCACCGTATACAGATAGCTTATGGGACGTATCGTCACAGCGAAATGGATCGACGGCATATTCAGCACATACGTAAGGCTCTGTGCAAGTATCGTACCGGCAGGAAGCCCAGCCAGAATACCCAGAAATGTCAGAAGCAGCGTTTCCTTATTCACATAGGAATGCACTTCCTTATCATAAAAGCCCAGCACCTTAATCGTCGCAAGCTCCCGTACCCGCTCTGATATATTTGTTGTGGACAATGTGAACAGAACAACGAAGGCAAGAGCGGCAGCCATGGCTAAAATCAGATAGACAACCGAGGTTATCAGGGAAAAGGAGGTTTCAAACGCATCCTGCATCGACGAAGTGCTTACAACAGACAACACACCCTCCCTGTCCTCCAGCTTCTGCACATAGCTGTCCTTCTGCTGTTTACTGATATCGCCCCTAAAATTCGCCAGCACTGCATTCTCCCTATAAGAACCAAACAGCGACTCATAGGTGTTTTCACTCATATAGATGGTATTTCCCAGATAATTCTGAACGATTCCCGTGACCTTCACACGCTTTTCCTTAAAATCGCTGTTCTGCACACGTATCGTATCCTTCAAAGAAAAATCTAAAACCTGCGATGCATTCTGCGTCACATATACATCGCCCATTTCAAGCGTTACCGGATCACCATCCAAATCCTCCAGTGAGAGATACGAAGCCACATCCGCCTGTTCGGGAAAGACCATCAGCTGTACGCGTTCTTCCTTATTTCCACTGCTCTTGATTGTGGCATTATCCACCAGCAGCGCCAGGCACTCGCTCACCTCATCATCCCTTGAAAGCGATTGGTATACATGCGCATCATCCTTCATCACCATGAGATCATAGCGGTAAATATGCTCATACTGTCTCGGAATCAATGCACTGACGGAATCATTGATCGCCATGGCGCACAGCACCAGCGCACTGCAGCCCATAATCCCGAACACCGTCATCAGCATTCGTTTCTTATAGCGAAACAGATTCCTTGCCGTAACCTTATTCAAAAACGTCAGATTCCTCCATAACGGACGAATCCGCTCCAGCAGAACTCTTGCGCCTGTTCGTGGCGCCTTAGGCCGCATCAGTACAGCCGGCATATGCTTCAGCTCTCCATGAACCGCAATCCACACGGCAACCAGTATCCCGCCGGTAAACAATGCGATTCCACCGATTCCATACCATGCGTCAAACTGCAGACGGTAATTCGGAAGCAGGTATAATGTCTGAAAGATACGGAACACAAACTTCGGAAGCAGAAGGAAGCCGCCGATATCCCCGATGATACCTCCCAGCAAACAGGCACTTCCCGCATACAGGAGATATTTCTTCATGATTTCTATATTTCGAAACCCCAGCGCCTTGTAGGTTCCAATCAACAGGCGCTCTTCCTCCACCATTCTGGTAATCGTCGTTAACGCAATCAGAATCGCAACCGTGAAAAATACAATAGGAAAGGCTGTGCCAACCGCCTCGATGGAAGCCGCATCACTCTCAATATTGCTGTAGCTGGAAAGTGAGGAGCGATCCTGAATGTACCACTTCGGATGCTCAATGGAAGAGGTATCCACATATGCGGCGGCCTGTGGATCAATTGCATATACCGCAAGCTTCATCTGCTCCACCAGCTCATCATAGCGCCTGTCCTCCTGCTGCTGCTTCACATCCTGTTCCAGCGTTTCCTTCGTCCGTTTGATCAGCGCCTCATATTCATCCGAATACGACGCCATATCCCGGCTGCCCTTTACCTGTACATAGGCTGCCGTATAGGCAGGGATAGAAATACCGTCTTCCCTGATAAAGCATACGTAGCGGCTTGCCGAAATGGAACGAAACGACGCTGCCCCGTCTTTATTGTTCAAATCCGAAGGGTCCTGCACGATGGCAGATATGGTATAAGTGCTTCTGATCTGCGATGGTTCATGAAACCGGATCGTATCACCGATCGTTTTTCCGCTGTCATCCGCATAGGTTTTGGAAACAGCAATCTCCTTCTCGTTTTCAGGCAGCCTCCCCTTCAGGAGATAAGGTGTATTCAACTGTCCGCCCAGTGTCTGTACATCCGTATTCTGTGAACTGCCCTTTACGGAGGTGTACACCGTTTCCCTATAGACACCTTCTGCACGCCCGATCCCATCCGCCTTTCGCAATGCCGCAAGATCGTCCTCATCCAGCCCCATCGTTGACACAATCTGAATATCGAATACCTGCTGTGCATCGTAAAACTGATCCGCACTGTAGCGAAGATCGTCACAGGCAGCCTTCAATCCGCTCAGCATCATGACACCAAGCGCAGTGATAATCAGGATGGAACAAAAGCGCTTCTTGTTGCGGAATATCGTTCTGCGGATATCTTTACCGGATGCTTTCATTATCATCACCACGCAATTTCGGAAACCGGCAGCGGTGTATTGCGTACCATTTCACTGACTGCCCCGTTTTTAAAGCGTATGATGCGATCCGCCATCTGTGCAATAGCCGCATTGTGTGTGATGATGAGAACGGTCATCCCTGCCTGGCGGCTCAGCTTCTGTAACAGCCCCAAAACCATACGCCCGCTTTGATCATCCAGCGCGCCGGTCGGCTCATCGCAAAGCAGCAGCTTCGGTTTTTTGGCAATGGCTCTGGCAATGGCGACCCGCTGCTGTTCTCCTCCGGAAAGCTGCCCGGGGAAATTACTGCTTCGATGTGACAATCCGACGAGCTTCAGAATTTCTCCTGCATCCATGCTGTCCTTCTTCATCTGATTTGCCAGCTCGATATTCTCAAGGGCGGTCAGATTCGGTATGAGATTATAAAACTGAAACACAAAGCCGATATCATAGCGCCGGTATTCCACCAGCTGTCTGTGATTGCAGGCGGTGATATCTCTGCCATCCACAAGCAGTTTTCCACTGGTAGCGGTATCCATACCGCCCAGAATATTCAATGCCGTCGTCTTGCCGGCACCCGATGGTCCCAGGATGACCGCAAGCTCGCCCTGCTCTACGGAAAAGCTGGCACCGTCCAGGGCTCTGGTTACGACTTCTGCACTGTGATAATGCTTTGCGATGTTGTCAAATGTGATATATGCACTCATAAAGTCCTCCATGATTCCTATGAACAATTATAAAATGGAACGTAAAGCGTATCAATAAACAATATGCGACATGCTGTTGAGTGATTGAAATACAGCGGCCGGCATGGTATCATAAAACAAGGTGAAGTGTAACAGAAAAGCTGTGCAGGCAGCCTTGCATGATTAGAAATGAGAATATGCGATACCTGTATAATTATGGTATTCATTCGCAAATCTTATTCCCGTGATACACGTTCCTCATTCCTGCATGAAAAACTTATCAGCCACATATGCAAACAATTCATGAAAGTACGCCTCTATTGAGCCACTATGCAATCTTTCGGATTAAGACAGCATGGCGTAGGGCGGCTTTGCATATGGAAAATACGTGCATATTGATGGATAACAGAGAGCTTCCATAAGCAGATAATCATGACCGTATTCCATACTGTACACAAAAACCTAGAGGCAATCAAAATTCAGCCGGTACATGTTTGGATGACATGCTGTATCCGTCAAAGCATCCGCTTAAACATGTGAAGGCTGCAACGCACAACGCTTTATGAAATCGAAAGAAAGAAGGGGAACGCCGCTATGAAAAAACAGCCGCAGATTACAGAACAGACAAAGGACAAGCTGCGCTCAGCCTTCTGGACGCTTTATTCCAGTAAGCCGATCGATAAAATCACCATAAAGGAAATCACAGATCTGGCAGGCTATAACCGGGGAACCTTCTATTTATACTATAAGGATGTCTATGATATCCTTGCATCTATAGAGGCTGAGCTGCTGCAGGCATCTGAACAGATTCTTGAAACAGCAAGAGAAAGCGAGCTGTCCGGGTTAAAAAATCATATGAGCATGATTATGGAGCTGGCCAGGAAATATTCCGCCTATGTAAGTGTATTGCTGCGGGACCCTTCCAGCAATCAGTTCAGCAGGAAGCTGCGGGAAATGATATGGCCAATACTGCGTCCGTATGTAATTCAGCATCCCTGTACCGAGCAGGAGGAAAGCATTCTGGAGGAATTTTACCTCTGCGGTCTGCTTGCCGCAATTTCAAGCTGGGTCAAAGAGGAGGAGCCGCTTCCCATTGATCAGTTTATCAGCTTTGTGTTATCAACTATACTGCCATTCAGCTGGAAAGCCTGAACACAGGATTGCAGGCAATCAGGAATGTATGCAGGAAGCATATGCATACGGATGCTGCGCATACAGAACCGTGAAATTGTCTGCGGATTATCCACATGTATATAGGATGATCGAGCCAGCTGTGAATTGCATATATGCATACAGGGCTGCAGGAAAATCATGGAACTGTCTTATGAGGTGTGCGCATGAATTTTGAAATGAGATGAGAGGGTGACGATATGAGGATAGCTATTGTAGAGGATGAGCAGGATTTAGCCTTGGAGCTGCATGCACTCCTGCAGAAGCTGGGCAGCCACAGCATTGCGCTGTTTCCCGGAGGAGAGCAGTTTCTATTCGCATGGGAGGAGCAGCCCTATGATCTGGTGTTTCTGGATATACAAATGGAGGGTATGAACGGTTTAAAGATAGCTCGCAAAGTACGGGAAAAGGACGCACACGCCTATCTTGTGTTTTTGACAAATGACCCCTCCTTCGTATTTGAAGGCTATGAGGTAAATGCCGTCCGCTACTGGCTGAAGCCGGTACAGGAGGAAAAGCTCTGTCAGCTGTTGGATCAGCTGGAAGCACCGAAAGCGTATCTGTTATGGTCCATAGATGGAGAACTGCGCAAGCTGTATGAGGAGGATATTTATTATTTGGAAAGTGATGCACATTATGTGCGCTGTCATCACCGCAAGGGGATCTTCCGCATGAAGGGCAGCTTTCAAAAGGAATGTGCCGGACTTTCCGGCGACTTTCTGAGCTGTCATCGCAGCTACTGTGTGAATCTGAATCACATCCATGCACTGCGCAAAGATGGCTGTATGCTGGATAATCAGGAATGCATCCCGGTAAGCAGAGGAATGAAACAGCGGGTGCAGGAGGAAATTATGAAGCGCTGCAAGCGGGATTTGTTATGCAGATTCTGATACTGCTGCCGCTGCTGGTTCACCTGTGGCTGCTTCGGAAGCAGAGAAACAGACTGCTGTGGGAGGCTGCCGCTTCCCTGATTGTCTTTTCTGCACTCCTGTATACAGGGGATCGCCGGCTGTATGCCGCATTTCTTCTGCTTATTTTTATCCTGGATACAGGCGGGGAGTATATCCTGCATATCATCGTACCCGTTTTTATCCTGCTGACCTGGCCGCTTTCGTATGCCCCCTTTGTCTGGACACTGCTGGAGCTTGTGCTCGTACTCTATGATAAGCTGATGATCCGCAGCTATGAACAACAGCTGCAGGAATATCAGAATAAGGTATTTGACCGGCAGGTGCAGGAGGTGGAGCATATGTATACCACCATGCGTGCATGGCGGCATGACTATCATAATCACCTGCAGAATCTCAAGGCGAAGCTGCGGAAGGCGGAGCTGGAGGAATCGCTGAGCTATCTGAATGAGCTGGAACAGGAGCTGGATGATATCCGGCAGCTGGTGGAAACCGGGAATGCCAATATGGATGCAATCCTCAACTCCAAGCTTTCTCTGGCACTGGCGCAGGGAATTGATATCAACGTGAAGGCAAGCGTTCCCGAAAGCATACCGTTTCAGGATACGGATATGTGTGCTCTGCTGGGAAATCTGGCGGATAACGCGGTGGAGGCCTGTGCAAAGGTAAAGGAGCAGCCGTTTTTACGGCTGTATATCGGTCTGTACAAGGGACAGCTGTATATCTCCTGTACCAACGCCACCAGTGAAGCTGTCCGTAAGCTGGATGCGGACTATGTGACAAAAAAACGCGGCAATCACGGACACGGGTTAAAGCGTATGAACCTGATTGTTGAAAAATATGACGGCTTTATACAGCGGAAAAACGAGCCCGGAGTATTTCTTACGGAGATCATGCTGCCGCTGCAGGAATCCGACAGAACCCGAAAGTGAAATGCTGTGGGGAACACAGAGGTATTCTCTGCTGTATGCATAATTACGAACACAGCGAAATCCGCTTTATGTTGTACTGCCCTATATCCGATTATCGAGGAGGTATACAACCATTCGTGTACGAAAATCTGCAATTCGTGCACGTTTTGTTATTATTGCGAGCTTTTGCTTTATACTGCAGTTGTGAGGTGAGAATATGAAAAAAACGATACCGGGAAATATGCTGTATCTGCTTAAAATTTTATGGAAAATCGACCGTCACACCTTTTGGAGCATGCAGCTTCACATACTGCTTGGCGCGATCGTCCCCTTTATTTCTGTACTGATTCCCAGTGTGATTATAAATCTGCTGCTGAAGGAACGCTCGCTATCAGATTTTGTACTTGTGCTGGGAGGGCTGTTGCTGCTGTATGGAATCCTGCAGGGACTGGTAAGCTATTTAAACGAATACAATGCATTTGCGTTTATTAAAAGCCGGGGGTTGTATTTTGTCCGTAACGTATATATGGGAAGAGCACATCTGGACTATGCTCAGCTGGAAAATGAGGAATACAAGAAAATACTGGAGGATGCGGTAGAGGCGATCGAATCCAATAACAGCGGACAGGAGGGAATGTTCCATGACTTCATCATCTTTGCCACATCACTTCTGGGACTGGTGCTGTATGCACTGGCTAGCTCTGGACTCAGTATATGGTTTGTACTTGGTCTGCTTCTGCTAGTGGTTTTGCAATATGCATTGTTTTCCATTGCCAGACATTATGAATATTCACACCGCTCAGAACTGGATGGCTATCTTATCGAAACACGCTACCTGAATCAGATTGCATATGACACAGCGGCAGGCAAGGATATTCGCCTGTATCAGCTGCAGGAGTGGATCAATGATAAATTTGAACATGTAAACCGCCTGATCGCCCGTATTCGCACCAGGGATTACAGTGCCTATATGCTGGTGGATACGCTGGGAGTGCTGCTGGATTTTGTGCGGGATATCGCCTGCTATGCATTTTTGATCAACCGGCTGATTGCAGGAATGGCGATTGATGAGTTTGTATTCTATCTCGGTATTATTTCCGGCTTTTCCCTCTGGTTTAAAAAGGTGGAGGAAAGCTATGCGAGAATGTCGGTGAACAATGTACTCATCAATCGGATGCGTACGGCATTGCATATGAAAAACAGGATGCATCACGGCAGCGGTGTCAAATTGGATCAGAAAGAGATTACGATTACCTTTGATCACGTGTCCTTCTCCTATCCGAATCAGGATAGAAGCATACTGGAGGATGTTTCCTTTACCCTGCAGGATGGAAAAAAGCTTGCACTGGTCGGCGCAAACGGAGCCGGGAAAAGTACGATCGTAAAGCTGATTCTAGGCTTTTATACACCAAGTGCGGGGAATATTTATATCAACGGCACGGATATATGTGAGCTGGATCTGGATGATTTGTATACGCATATCACAGGTATTTTTCAGGATGCAGTGATGCTCAGCTATTCCATTGCGGAAAATGTAAGCATGCAGGATATTTCTGACACCGATCTACAGCGGGTGAAGGACTGTCTCAAGCGCTGCGGACTCTGGGAGTTTATATCCGCACTTCCGCAGCAGGAGCTGACGCATATCGGCAAGGATATCGAAGAGGATGGAATTCAGCTGTCCGGAGGTCAGAAGCAAAAGCTGTTTATGGCCAGAGCGCTGTATCGCGACTTCGGGTGTCTGTTGCTGGATGAGCCGACAGCTGCACTGGATGCACTTGCGGAAAAAGAACTGTATGAAAGCTATCATGAGCTGACACAGGGAACCTCCAGTCTGTTTATATCTCATCGGCTGAGCTCCACAAGATTCTGTGATGAAATTCTCGTGCTGGATCAGGGGCATATCGCAGAGCGGGGAAGCCATGATGAGCTGCTGGAAAAGCAGGGGATTTATGCGGCGATGTTTCAGGCACAGTCGCAATATTATGAGAAAGAGGGTGACGGATGTGAATGCATGGCAGGAAATTAAAAAATTCACCGGTATAGTCCGGTTGAGCAATTCGCATATTGTCTGGATCTGGGCCGGCTATGGAATTACGAATGCGCTATCTCCGTTTATCACCCTGTATTACTCCGCAGAAATTCTGAATCAGCTGATTGTAAAAGAATATACGGCTGCATTTCAAACGGCGCTTCTCATGTGCACAGGGGTACTGTTCTGTTCCCTGCTGGCAAAGGCGTTTTATAACCGTCTTAAGGTTATCTGCCGAACAGCGGTACAGCGAATTGATCAGAAGCTGCTGTATAAGGCGATGTGCATGGAATATGAGCGTATGGAAACACAGGAAACCATGGATACGCTAAGAAGAACACGCAATTCCAGCAATGGCTCCGGTAAGATTGACTCCGCAATCGAGAATTTCGCATTATGCAGTTCCTCACTCTGTACGATCCTTCTGGCACTGCTTGCGTTAGGTACTTTGATGCTGCAGATTCACACATGGGATATCTATCTCCTTTTGCTGCTGGCGGTTTTGGCTGTATTTCTGTTATTTAAAAATGCATTCGCAAAGAAGCATGGCGCTCTTCTCGAAAAGCTGTGTAAGGAAAATGATCATAATAATGCTCTGGTTAATTACCTGTGGGGTTTGTTCTACAGGATGGAAACGGCTAAGGAAATCCGTCTTTATCATATGGATGCTTTGTTTGAAGCGAAAAATGATGAGCTTATGCAGGATCCGGCTTTCCGCAGCTTCGGCAAGGATAACGGAAAGCTGCTGTTTCAAAGTGATCTGCTGGGGCAGGTGCTTTCCTTCAGTGCCTACATGTATGTAGCTACTCTGGCCATGCGTTCCATCATATCCATCGGGCAGGTGTTGTATATGGCGGGAATTATCCTGAAGGCAGTGGATGCGATTGCAAACTTTCAGGTAGACTATGCACAGCTTCGCCATCAGCTCTCCTATCTGAATGCGTTTTATGATTTCCTGCATCTTCCCAATATGCATTATGACGGAACGCTTCCCATTGAAAAACGGGATGATGGAGAATATGAATTTGTATTCCGTCATGTTTCCTTTCGTTATCCGCAACAGAAAAACGATGTCCTGCATGACGTGAATATCCGGTTTCATGTAAGGGAAAAGCTGGCGATTGTGGGGATGAACGGTGCAGGGAAAACCACGATTGTGAAGCTGCTTTGCCGGCTGTATGATCCAAGTGAGGGAGAAATATTATTAAACGGAATCAATATCCAAAAGTACGATTATGCAGAATATACAAGTATCTTCTCTGTTGTGTTTCAGGATTTTGCACTGTTTTCTTATCCGCTGGATGAAAATGTTGCCGGAGCATCTACACCGAACGAAAAAAGGATTGCGTCTGTCCTGCAGCGTCTGGATATATGGGAGCGCATCAAGTCGTTTACCGATCAGGAGCACAGTCTTCTGTTTACGAATTATGCGAATGGTGTGAATGTGTCCGGCGGAGAGGCACAAAAGCTGGCTATTGCCCGAGCTTTGTATAAGGACGCTCCCTTTGTGATTCTGGATGAGCCAACCGCCGCACTGGATCCGCTGTCGGAAGCGGAAATTTATGAGCATTTCGATATGCTGGTAAAAGGAAAAACAACCCTGTACATCTCTCATCGCATGAGCTCCTGCAAATTCTGTGACCGCATCATTGTTATGGAACAGGGGAAGGTGGAGGAAGAGGGGACACACGATACTCTGCTGAAGGAGAATGGCGTGTATGCACAGCTCTGGAATGCGCAGGCGCAGTATTACAGTGAGTAAGGGTGTTTCTTATGGATTTCTTAAACGTGAACATCTGTTGGTTAAGGCAGCAGCATATGAAATTCTGTAAACCATTCCGGTATTGAAAAGAGAATTCTGAAAAATGGATACCGCCTTTTATTTGTTATTTGAAAACAGGATATATAATAGAAAGTATGCGCTTTAACATTTGCTAACAGAATTTTAAGAAGCGTGATGCTACAATTTACTAATTTATTTAGAATTTCTTAAATAATTACAGCTTTATTGGGTGTCTTTCGTTAGCATATCAATGCTAGTAATTCTAAGTGGCAGTAAATAATTATTCAAATTTTACCAAAAACATGTTATTATATAAATATTGATATATATGTACAATTACTACGTATTATAAATATCTTATTTACAAAGTTATACTTTATGAAATTGTCTAAAAACAGCAGATTATGCTGTTTTTTTTGCATAAGAATAAGGAAAAATGCCCTTTTATACACGTGTTTATATATGTATAGGTTTATGTATAATACATGTGGATTATGTAGCAATTTGAAATATGGGCGTGGTATGCTACATAAAGAAAGAGAAAGCTGGTGAAAGAATAGAATGAATAAAATAAGCATATGAAGCTTAAATAAAAATGTACAAGCTATATGGAGAATTGAATTATGGATAGGAGAGAAAAGCATGAAGAAGATAAAAATGATAATGATTATACTCTGTACTGCTATTTTTATTGCAATGGGATTATCTATAAAAGTAAATGCGAAAAATGCAGTATCTGTTATGGATCAGAAATCACTTGATGATGTATCTAGTGAAGAAAAAGGTCCTATCGATGATATAGATAAAGTAAAAGGAGTTCGTCAAATTATGGCGGCTGGAGTAATTGATGAGAACTTTGCTTCAGCTATATATGATGCTTTTCAAAAGGAAGGTTTTTATGGGGACGATACCAAAACGATACGAGAGATTCTAGGTGAATATTCCAAGAGTATTGATGCTTCAAATAGAGGTATTAAAAGCATTCAGGGCATCGAGTGGTTGAGAAATACCAGGTTTATAGAATTAGGAAATAAATACGATGCACTTAATCCTGAAATTAAGAATGAGATTAGCGATCTCTCTCCTCTTTCAATAGAATATATAAATCGCATCAACCCTTCATCTGATGATGTTTTGAAATGGTTTAAAAATAAGAGTAATCTTGAAATTCAACTAGGGGGGAATCCAATCAAAAATTATGGGAAATGTGTTGGAGGCTTACAATTAACATATGGAGGTAGAGCATTACCGCTTATTCAGTCCAATAATTTAACAGCTATAAAATCAGGAAAGGAAAAGAATTGGAAGGTTGTTAAAAATATTAGACTGCCTGAATTAAAGAAAGATGGATTTGATGTAACGTTTTCAGGGAAAAAGCAAAATGGAAATCAACCTCTTACTAGAATAGAAAAGAGTATAACCACTGTTAACAGTGATGCAGAAATAAATTATGAGGAACTTAATAAGAAAAACTTACAAATTGACAATATAAAACATAGTGGAGATCTTTGGGCTACACTGGGACATGAAGCTAAGGATGCAATTGATTTCTTTAAATATAATTCAATAGGCGGAGGTGTCGATATAAGACTTGATCCGGATTATATCTCATATAGTTATGAGACTACTTTTAGAACTCGTATCTATACACCGGTAATTGCGGAAAGTATAGCAAAAGCCAATATCAAAGTAACGAAACTAATAACAGAAAACAAATCAGGAATAAAAAGAGTGAAGGGAGCAAAATACTATTTATATAATGCAAATACGAATTCGAGATTCTCAGATAAGCAGTATATCACAGATGAGAATGGTGAATTTATGATTGTAGATAATCTCCCCTCAGGAGATTATTACTTACTGGAATTTGAAGCTCCAAATGGATTTAATCTTAATAAAAACAAGGTGAAATTCTCTATTTTTGTAGATAACAATGGAGTTCGTGTAACTGGTGGTGATAAAAACCTGAATGTAAATGCAGGAAATATCCAAGAGGATGTCGATGTGGTATATATTGATCGGTACTCCAACGATGTAGAAGTGAAGATAGAGGAAATTCCAGATGCAGTTTTAGACCATGTTGAAATGAGCTATATAGATCGTGAAACTCAGAAAGAAAAAGAAGTTGAAATTACACAATCCTTTCTGTCTGCACAAGAAGCTTCTGCGTGGTTATCTAATTGGATAAACGTTAATAAAGGAAATGCGGAAAACATAGGCAGTATTGATGGTGAAGTGAAAATAAAAGTATACTACACCTATACAAAAAAGTTAATTACATCTGATTCAAGATCTGTTACAAATGTTGATTTCAATAAAAAGGGTAGCTATAGAGATGATGATAAAAATATTGTATCTCCTTTGGCAGGGGCTAAATTCAAATTAGTATGTACACATAAGCATGATGAAAATTGTAAAAGCAAAGACGGAAAATATAGCAATTGCAGTGATGCACATTCAGATTATACTGATTTTATAACAGAAAGAGGATGTAATTGGAGTAGCGAGGCTATAAGCAACAAAGAAGGAAAAGTTTTGTTTACAAATATTAACAGTGGTGTCTATGAGCTGACGGAAACAAAAGTACCTGAAGGATACAAGGAACCTAAAACATCATGGACAGTAATTGTAGATGCAGCAAATGATAAATTTACAATAGAAGAGGATAATGTTATAAATGACTGCAAATTAGAATGGAATCAAATGGATGGCTTTACGATAATAAACGAGAAACGATTTCAACCAGTAATACCGGATGAACCTACTATACCAAATACACCAGATAAGCCGATATATGAAGAAACTGTAAAACAGAACACACCCAAGACGGAGCAGAAAATAAAATTCAATAAAAATGCAAAAACAGGAGATTATTCAGATATGAGTTTTTGGAGTTTGGCTGCGCTTATATCGGTAATTACTATTTTGATTATAGTGACACAGAAGAGTAGAAATGCAAAAAATAATTAATTAAAAGCAGAATGTTTTCTGCCGTATACCTTTGCTATAAAATGCTGTTGGATAAGGCGGAATTTACATTGGAGGAAATAAAAAAGGTGTCAGCAATACGTTGTTGGGGATTCGTTCATTTCAGCAAGAGGAGCTGGTGCCGTACCAAGGAGTCCTGTATCTTGATTACACAGAGAGAATGTTCCTTTGAATAAAGCTGTTTATGTTAAGTATGTTAGTAAGTGACGTACTCTCACCACTTATGCTAAGACTAGCATAGAAGTGGGAGCTTCTTGTTCGATAGAACCAACGTTCTAAGCATAAGCAAGCTATCCCCGCTCGTCCAGCGGTTCTTTGTAATCCTTATTTCCTAACTCCTATGTAATCGTATGCCTTCATCACGTATATTCTTCGCTGCATTGATATCACGATTCTCTATGTAACCACATATTGGACATTGATAGGTTCTTTCATTTAACCCTATCTTATTCTTTGCTCCACAGTGATTACATAGCTGTGTGCTGGCATACCATTTATCGACCTTTATAAATCGTTTTCCTTCATCTTCCAACTTATATCTTAAATAATTTCTCAAGATCCCAAAGCCATTATCCATAAGATTCTTTCCTAGCTTCAATGCCTGACTCATTGCCTTCATATCGATATCTTCTACAACAACCATATCCCAGGAATTGGCTATCTTCCTGCTTTCTTTATGTAGAAAATCTTTTCTTTGCTGTGCTACATGGGCATGCAGCTTGGCTACCTTGTTTCTTTGCTTCTTATAGTTATTACTTCCTTTGACCATCTTGGAAAGTTTGCGTTGTTCTCTTGCTAATCGCTTCTCACTCGCACAGTAAAAATGGGGATAGTCACATACCTGACCTTCACTATCTACATATAAATGTTTTTGCGAATAATCAAGACCTAACACATGTACCACTTCTTTACTTTCTACTTTATTTTCATATTCAAACAGACATGTCGCAATATAACGATCCTGCTGTTTGCTTATCGTCACTGCTTTTAATATCCCCTGTGGTATGCGATGCATATGGATCCTTACATCACCTGCCTTTGGTAAACGTAGATAGGTCGTTTGGTTTTGTATCGTACTAAACAATCGGATATTTCCGTTGACCATATTTGTCGTGTAACTTTGTTTCGCCTGATGCTTTGATTTCCATTTGGGAAAACCGATATCTGTTTCTTTGAAGAACTTTTTGAAAGCAGCTTCTAAATGTAGTTGAGCGTTTGCTAATGCCAAAGAATCTACTTCCTTGAGAAATGGATGATCCTTCTTATAGGATGCAGGTGTCGTTTGCTTCATTTTCTTAGTTTCTTCATAATATTTGATTTTGTCATCTAACATATGATTATACAGAAAACGGACACAACCAAATGTTTTGGTAAAGAAAATCTCTTGCTTCTTGTTTGGATAGATTCTAAACTGATACCCTTTTCTTGACACCATTCTTCTCACCTTGACTTTCGATATAAGCTTTGATGATGTCGGTGGTGACACCTCCTGTACTGATCAAACAGAAGCTCTGACTCCAAAATGCTTCTTTCCAAAGCTTTTCACGAATTTCAGGAAACTCCTTCTTCAATAAACGTGAACTGGCACTCTTATACGCATTGATGAATTTCGTAAGACAAGAGTTAGGGTGAGCAGAGAACAGGATATGAATATGATCGACATCATGGTTCCATTCTTGAAGAGAGATGTTATAGGATCTGGCAATATGAAGAAAGATCTCTTTTGCACGATCACTGATGACATCATTGAACACACGACGCCGATATTTCGTTGTCATAATCAAATGATAATGGAGAGCAAATACCGAATGAGCATTACTGTCTAAATAAAGCATAAATACACCTCATTTCGCTATATCGACCGAAACCGTTTTTATACTCATATTATACCACAAAACAGCCTGATTTACCATACTTGTAAAGGGAAAGCCAAAGGAAATATGGCTGCATTCATCCCTCCATCTACTTATCGTCGTAGAGATGGGGGACTTCTGCCTGTTGTTTGTTAAAAAAATATTTAAAGAAAGTAGTTCATACAGAGTCTCTACCTCACATCAGGATACAAGCAAATGAAACACTAAAGAAGAAATAAATTCCTATGATTCGGGAGGTTTATTTCTTCTTTTATATTCAAGGTCAGGGCGAGTTTTGAAGCATCTATGGAATATGCGATCCATCTGCTCTGTACGGAATCTTCAAATCATACTGCACAGCTTGTTATACGTCAGTGGCAAAACGGAAAGCAACGCATAAAGCGGCTATATCCTGGGGAAGCTGGCAATCGCTGTCATCAGCCATGACAGCTCCTATATGCTATGCAGGCTCTCTTGCTATTGAACCGGTAAACCGAGACCACAGTTTACGAAAAAATGTAAAAAAAACTATCTTTTTATTTTCATACAGGGCAAAAAGCGTTAAAATGAATCTGTGCTATGCGCAAAAAGAAAAGAAAGAGTTAATTGGAGGTAAGACATGAGCGGTTTTTTTGGAGTAGCTTCAAAAGAAAACTGTGTACTGGATGTGTTTTTTGGTGTAGATTACCATTCACATCTGGGCACGAGACGTGGAGGAATGGCGATACATGGAGAAAAGGGCTTTGCCCGTGCCATTCATAACATCGAGAATTCTCCGTTTCGTACGAAATTTGAAAAAGATATTGAGGAATTTGATGGAAATCTTGGAATCGGATGTATTTCAGACAATGAGGCACAGCCGCTTCTAGTAAAATCCCATCTGGGATCCTTTGCCATCACAACGGTTGGCCGTATCAACAATCTGGAAGAGCTGCAGAGTCTGTGCTTTGAACGCGGTGTTACACACTTTCTGGAGATGAGTACCGGAGAAGTGAATCCGACAGAGCTGATTGCTTCGTTAATCAATCACAAGGCGACGATTGTTGAAGGTCTGCAGTATGTACAAAGTCTTGTCAAGGGCAGTATGAGCATTCTGCTGATGACACAGTATGGCATTTATGCCGCAAGAGATTTGCTTGGAAGAACACCGATCGTTCTTGGAGAAAAGGAAACAGGTTTCTGTGCAACCTTTGAAAGCAGTGCGTTTTTGAATCTGGGCTACCATCACTACCGTGATCTGGGAGCCGGAGAAATCGTCTTCATCACACCGGAGCGCATTGAAGTATTGCAGAAGCCGAAGGATAAAATGAAAATCTGTTCCTTCCTGTGGGTATATTACGGTTATCCGACATCTACCTATGAGGGCATCAATGTGGAATGTATGCGGAACCGCTGTGGTGAGCTGCTTGCAGGACGTGACAATGTTGACAATGTAGAGGTAGATAGTGTCGCAGGTGTTCCGGATTCCGGAATTGCACATGCTGTGGGTTATTCCAATGTTTCCAGTGTGCCGTTCGCAAGACCGTTTATCAAATATACACCTACCTGGCCGAGATCCTTTATGCCAACAGGTCAGATGCAGCGGAATATGATTGCGAAAATGAAGCTGATTCCGGTACAGGAGCTCATTCGGGATAAGCGTCTGCTTTTAATTGATGATTCCATTGTGCGGGGGACACAGCTCGGCGAAACCACGGAATTCTTATATGAAAGCGGCGCAAAGGAAGTCCATGTCCGCCCGGCCTGCCCGCCGATTATCTTCGGATGTAAATATCTGAATTTTTCACGCTCAAAATCAGAGATGGATCTGATTACGCGCAGAGTCATCCGAAAGCTGGAGGGGGATGATGTATCCAGTGAGGTACTGGCAGAATATGCAGATCCTGACAGCGAACGCTATCAGAAGATGTGTGAGGAAATTCGCCAGCGCTCCAACTTTACATCTCTTCGCTATCATCGCCTCGATGATATGATTGCTTCCATTGGGCTGGACAGATGCAAGCTATGTACATATTGCTGGGATGGCAAGGAAGACGACGAGGAGTAGGGAAAAGAAGCTTCGTCTGCTCTCTGAAGGAGAATAGAGCGGATAGTGATAACATCTTACCTGTTTTTGAAATAATAAAGAATCGGAGATACCTATGCAGTTGATGCAAGTCAGGCATAGGTATCTTCTTTTTTTGTAGGAGCAATATTGCTTTCTGTGTAATTTACTGCAGTAAGACAAAAGAGCCAGTTGCTTTCAAAAACCAAAAGAATACAGCGCATGTGCTTGACAGCTAACGATTATTAGCCTATACTGATGATAGAAAGCTAATGATTGTTAGTCGAAGGGAGAATACAATGAAACAGTTATCCACAAAGGAGCGTATCCGTACAGAGGCGCTGCATCTGTTTGCACAATATGGATATGATGCAATCAGTGTCGCACAGATTGCAAAGGCGGTAGGCATACAGGCTCCGTCCTTATACAAGCATTATGCAAGTAAGGAGGACATATTCCTTGCCATTATAAAGGAAATGGAGAAGCGCTATGCGCAGCATGCTGCCGGGATGCAGATCAATGGCAGTAATGCTATGGAAGACGGAAAGCTGTATACCCGGATTACCGATGAGCAGCTTGTCGATATGGGCATACATATGTTTTCTTATTTTCTTCACGATGCGTATGAGAGCAGCTTTCGGAAAATGCTGAATATGGAGCGCTACCATAATCAAAGACTTGCAGAGCTGTTTCAAAAGCAGTATTTCGATGATGCAATTGCATATCAGACAGTGATTTTTCAACACTTGATGAAAGCAGGTATTCTGAAGCCGCTTGATCCGCAGATTACGGCACTGCAGTTTTATTCACCAATCTTTCTGCTGCTTCAGCTATGCGATTCCAACCCACAGTATGAACGAACGGCAATTGAACTGCTTCAGAAGCATATTCGACAATTTCTGAAGCTGAATTCTACAAAGGGTGACTGATATGAAGGTTACGCTACTACATGGTCAGAATCACAGGCAGTCATCGTGGCATGCGGCACACCTGCTGCTGGAGCAGCTGCCGGTGGAAACCCTGCATGAATTTTATTTACCTAAGGATATGCCGCATTTCTGCTGCGGCTGTTATCGCTGCATGGAGCTGGGAGAGGACTTCTGCCCGCACACAGCATATATGGCTCCTATTATGAAAGCGATGAAGGAAGCTGATTTACTTATATTTACAACGCCTACCTACTGCTTGCGGACAAGCGGTTCCATGAAAGCATTTCTGGATCACTGCTTTCTAAATTTCGTTGTACATCGTCCCCTGCCTTCCATGTATGATAAGCAGGCGGTAATCTTGGCCTCCGGTGCAGGCAGCGGGATGAAAAAGGCCGCAAAGGATATACGGACGAGTCTGACAGGATGGGGAATCTCCCACATAAGCTGCTACGGCTTTCGCTCCAAGGCGACTACATGGGAAGCAGTACCGGAAAGCATCAAACGAAGACTGACGACAGACCTTGCAAAGCTCGCCGGCCGTATCAAACGAAAGCAGCACCATAAGCGTATCAGCTGGAAACAAAAGCTGATGTTTCATGCAATGCGACAGATGCAAAAGCACGGGATGGGGGCAGGAGAGCTGGACTATCAATACTGGAAGAAGCGTGGATGGCTCGAAAGCAGTCGCCCATGGACGGATGATGAATAGAATACGTGTATTTACTTCCGGCGCACTCCTTGCATTTGCCTGCTATTGTGTGCTGTTTGATAGAAATCTGCCCTTTTCGCTTCCTTTCCCTGTTTATGCTGCCGCGTTTCTTTACTTTAGCGTGTTTCCGATAAAGGATATGCTGTCTTTCTGCAATACCACCTTGTATAAAGGTCGGCAGTTTCAGAAAAATTATGAGGCCGGGGAGGAATCCATGCAGGTGCTTTTCACGGAAAAACGCAGCTATGACCGGCGTGCTGCCGGCGCAATGTTGTTCTGGCTGACCTTTCTCGCTATCCCCGGCTATCTGTACTGTAACGGTCTTCTCGATCGGATCTGGATATTCCTCCTGTTTACTCTCTCCAATTTTTCTGTATTCTTCGCCATATTCGGCTGGTGCCCGTTTCATTCCATCTTCATTCGTCCGGACTGCTGTATGGAATGCAGAATCTACAACTGGGACTCCTTCTTCCAATACAGCTTTCTGATCTTCTTTCCCAATGTATTCACCCTCACACTGGTTCTGCTCGGTGTGCTGTCCCTGATAGTTTGGGAAATTCGACATGCACTGCATCCGGAGCGCTTTTACAAATGCAGCAATGCACGTCTTACCTGTGAAAACTGTGACCTTGACGGCTGCCGAAAACACAAGAAAAAACTGTTTCATAAGACGCTGAAAGAAGAATATAGAAACAAATGAATGGATAACGCTGCTGTAAAGGATCAAAAGGTCATAAAACAGCCGGGTATTTTTGGATTATCAAAATCTGCTCTTGACGAAGCAGCATCGTGTGAGTATCATAAATACTAGCATTTAAAAAGGGAGAGTAGAAATTTTATGGAGGTAGCGGAATCAAAGAATTTAATGACAGAGGGAACGATATGGAAGAAAATCATATTCTTCGCCCTTCCCCTGTTTTTGGGAAATCTGTTTCAACAGCTGTATAATACAGCGGATTCATTGATTGTAGGAAATTTTCTCGGCAGCAATGCACTGGCTGCCGTCAGCTCGTCGGGAAATCTCATCTTTCTGATGGTCGGCTTTTTCAACGGTATCGCAATCGGTGCAGGGGTTGTGATTGCCCGTTATTTTGGAGCCAGAGATATCGACAATATGCAACGGGCGATTCATACAACAGTCGCCTTCGGTCTTGTTTCCAGTTTGATTCTAACGGTGCTCGGCGTACTTCTGGCACCTCAGATTCTGATCTGGATGGATACACCGGCGAATGTTCTGCCGCAGTCGGTAACCTATTTCCGCATTTATTTTATGGGCTCTCTGGGGCTTGTCATGTACAACATCTTTGTGGGCATCCTGCAGGCGGTAGGTGACAGTAGACATCCGCTGAATTATCTAATCATTTCATCAATTATCAATATCGTGCTGGACATCGTATTGATCGTTGTCTTTCACATGGGGGTTGGCTCTGCGGCCTTTGCGACGATTCTTTCGCAATTCGTCAGTGCATTTCTGTGTATGAACCGGCTGCTGCGGACAAAGGACAGCTATCGGCTTTCCCTGCGCAAAATTCGCTTTCACAAAGATATGCTCGCACTGATTATCCGCTATGGTCTGCCAAGCGGTCTTCAGAATTCCATCATCGCCATCGCCAACGTGGTCGTGCAATCCAATATCAACGGCTTTGGGGAAATGGCAATGGCCGGATGCGGAGCCTATTCAAAAATCGAGGGGTTTGCGTTTTTGCCAATTACCAGCTTCACCATGGCACTGACAACCTTTGTCGGTCAGAACCTGGGGGCACGTCAATACGAACGTACGAAAAAGGGCGCAAAATTCGGTATGCTGTGCTCCATGGCGATTGCAGAGGTGATCGGAATTGTCATTTTTCTGGGGGCACCGCTATTGACAGCTGCCTTTAACAATGATCCGCAGGTGGTAATGTTTGGAACCGAGAGAGCCAGAACCTCGGCAATGTTCTTCTTCCTGCTGGCTTATTCACACTGCATATCCGCCATACTGCGCGGTGCCGGAAAATCCATGGTACCAATGATTGTCATGCTGCTGTTCTGGTGTGTGGTGCGAGTGACCTTTTTAACGGTTATGATTCACTTTTTGAATGATATCGCCGTTGTATACTGGGTATATCCGCTGACATGGTCCTTAAGCTCCATCGCCTTCTTCCTATATTATCGTAAGGTGAACTGGATGCATGCGTTCGAGGCGGCCTGAGACACACACACTTGTTTCCAACCGGAAGGCCTGTATGCGCGTCATAGTAGCTATGACATTTTTCGCTAGTTGCAGGATAGGAGTTCAAAATATTTGCCTTTTAATTCCAAACGGCTTCAAAAAACGCTTCAAATCCGGGCATGATGACATACTGAGCTGAAAAGACTTTACAGAGATGAACATACATATTGAATGAAGGAACAGGTAACCTGCATGCGGGCACGCTGTTCTTTTTATATGCGGTTTTTATAACATTAAGGAAGCATACAGCTGTAGGGCAAAGAATACAGCGGCTTTTGCTTCATGCGATATCTGCCGAGAACGTACGGTGAAATATGAAATTGCCTGTTCGCTATTGACAGGGAGCAGCTACAAACGGATAACGCCCCATCGATTAGGAAGCTGACAAAATTCTTTTCTTTTTTCCTCAGAACTCTTATAATGAAAAGAGCAGCTCAGAAAGAACAACAATACGTGATGCTTTACGCTGGATACTATGAAAGAAGTGAAATGATGAACAATATAAATATCGGAATGCTGGCACATGTGGATGCCGGCAAAACAACGCTGTCGGAAAGTCTGCTGTATGTGTCCGGGAGTATTCGTCAGCTGGGACGGGTGGACCATGGAAATGCCTTTCTGGATTATGATGCACAGGAAAAGGATCGCGGTATCACGATTTATGCCAAGCAGGCAATCTTTGACTGGAAGGATACACGCATTACCCTGCTGGATACACCGGGACATGTGGATTTTTCCGCAGAAATGGAGCGGGTGCTTCAGGTGCTGGACTATGCAGTGGTGATCATCAATGCACTGGATGGCATACAGTCCCATACGGAAACGATCTGGAAGCTGTTGCAGCACTATCATGTTCCTGCACTCGTATTTGTGAATAAGATGGATGTCAGCCATACAGAGCGCACACAGATCATGGAGGATTTGAAACGGCATCTGGATGAGCATTGTGTGGATGTTACCCTGCAGGATGAAGCATGTCAGGAGCAGCTGGCCATGTGCAGTGATGAATTGCTGGAAAGCTATATGGAAACAGGAGGAATTACCGATGAGCAGCTGGCGGATGCGGTTGCGCAGCGAACCATCTTTCCCTGCTGCTTCGGCTCTGCACTGAAAATGGAAGGAATTCAGGAATTTCTTGATATGTTAAACTCCTGTACAAAGGCTCCGGCATATCCGGAAGCATTTGGTGCCCGGATATTTAAAATCAGTCGGGATGAGAATGGAAACCGTCTGACGCATATGAAAATCACCGGCGGCAGTCTCAAGGTAAAAACGAAGCTTGCGGAGGATGAAAAGGTCGATCAGATTCGTCTGTACTCCGGAACCCGTTATCAGCTTTGCGAGGAGGCATGCAGCGGCTGTGTATGTGCAGTAAAGGGATTGACCGATTTTCATGCAGGAGATGGTCTTGGCTTTGAAAGGAGTCGGCAGGAGGTTCAGCTTACCTCGTTTATGAATTATCGTGTGCAGCTTCCAACGGGCTGTGATCCCTTTGTCATGCTGAAGCAGCTGCGCCAGCTGGCGGAGGAGGATCCACAGCTGCATGTAAGCTATGATACTCATTTGAAAGAGCTGCATGTACGGCTGATGGGGGATATTCAGACCGAGGTATTAAAGCATACCATACAGGAGCGTTATCATACCGCAGTGGACTTTGATGAGGGCAGTGTTGTATATAAGGAAACGATATTGAACACAGTTGAGGGGATTGGCCATTATGAGCCGCTGCGTCATTATGCAGAGGTGCATCTTCTTTTGGAGCCCCTGCCGAGAGGAAGCGGTCTGCTCTTTGAAAGTGACTGTAAGGATGAGGTGCTGGACCGTCACTGGCAGCGTCTTATTCTGAGTCATTTGCAGGAAACGGAGCATGTCGGCGTTTTGAGCGGGTCTCCCATTACCGATATGAAAATCACCCTGCTTTGTGGCCGTGCCCATCAAAAGCATACCGAGGGTGGAGATTTCCGGCAGGCAACCTATCGGGCATTGCGGCATGGACTGCGCAGTGCAGAAAGCATACTGCTGGAGCCTTACTATGAATTTACCCTTCGCATTCCCCCTTCCTGCGTCAGCCGTGCGGTATTTGACATCGAGCGCTTTCACGGTACCTTTACCCTGCAGGAGGACAGTGGGGAGATGAGTGTCATCAGCGGCAGTGCACCGGTACGGAAGCTGCAGAGCTATCCACAGGAGGTATATGCCTATACCAAGGGGAAGGGACGCCTGTTCTGTACACTGAAGGGCTATGAGGCGTGCGCAGATGAGGAGGATGTGCTGAAGGAAGTGGCATATGACTGTGATGCAGACATGGATCATCCGTGTGGTTCCATCTTCTGTTCTCATGGAGCGGGCTATTATGTGCCTTGGAATGAAGTGAAGCAGCATATGCATATGCAGAGTGACTGGGGCCGTATGCAGCTGAAAAGGGAAAGCTATCAGAGCTATACGGCAAAGCCTGTGGATGAAAAGGAGCTGGAGGAAATCTTTATCCGTACATACGGTCCGATCAAGCGAAGACCACCGCAGAAAACGAAACCCGCCTCGAATATTATAGATTTGGAAAAACAGAACATTTGCTATCAGCCGCTCCCGGAATGCCTGCTGGTGGACGGATATAATGTGATTCACGACTGGGAAGAGCTGAAAGCCATGGCAAAAGAGCATCTGGATGCGGCACGGCATCGATTGATCGACATCATGTGCAGCTATCAGGGGTATCGCGGCTGTGAATTGATTCTTGTCTTTGATGCCTATAAGGTAAAAGCAGGTATCGGCTCCTCTCATAAAGAGGGAACGATTCATGTTGTGTATACAAAACAGGCGCAGACAGCCGATATGTATATTGAACAGGCAACGCATCAGCTTGCGAGTGAATTCCGTGTAACTGTGGCAACCTCTGACGGTATGGAACAGCTGATTGCCAGCGGACAGGGGGCATCCCGTATGTCATCCCGCCAGCTGTATGCCGAGGTATTGCGCATGAAGAACACCTCGGTAAAGGAATTTGAGCGGAAGCAGCTGCGCGGCGGTGCGGAGCCGCTGAAAAAACTGCGGGAATACCGGATTGAGGATGCTGATGAGGAAATGAAATCATAAAACAAAAGCACCGGAAAACATGGTATGATGGAAGCGTCAAAGGTTCCTTCTGCAGAAGATCTGTGCAGGTTTTGATATAGAAAATACATCGCTGTAAGGGATGGTACTGCAATGTATCGCCTTTCTACCGGTGTTTTTTCATATCCATCATGTACTCACAAGCCTATCCGCTGTAGAAGGAAACAGGGCTGAACAAAACGAAAAAGAGACCCTCATGCTGCAGAGCATATAAATGAAAATGCCATGGAATCAAAACAGACCCTATTGTGCCGGCATGCAGACTGCTTAAATTTCTCTTTGTGCAGGACATCAAAACCATGGTATGCGCTTGGTTTCTGAAAAGCAAATACCCGCTATGATTCTACAGCGGCTTCATTTCTGTGTGCCGGAATAGAAAGCTTTTGAAAAACGGTATACACAGCAGTCCTGTGTTTTTTCTTTGTATGACAGGGGTAAAAGGATGCAGAGTGTGATAAAATAGAAAAAAGGACAAGAGCATATGGCGGCAGCTTATCCTGATACAGGCGTTATTCAGAGTACCTGTGTTTGGGTGTGCCGGCCTAAAAGGAGGTAAGACCATGCACCGACTATCATGGAATAGCATAACAAGCGAAACACGGATTCCGCAGAAAACATCCGCAAATGCAGGGAAATACCGCAGTGAAATTGAAAGTGACTATCATCGGATCATCCGCAGTGCATCCTTTCGCAGACTGCAGGATAAGACACAGGTATTCCCGCTTGACAACAGTGATTTTGTGCGCACAAGACTGACGCATTCTCTGGAGGTATCCTCCATCGCAAAGCTGATTGGCAAGCAGGTATGCATACAGGTGCTTGATCAGCAGCTGGCACCTGCCGGGGATCAGCCGGATTCCTTGAAGGTTATTGAAATTCTCAACTGTGCAGGTCTTCTGCATGATATTGGCAATCCGCCCTTCGGTCATTTTGGAGAAAGTGCAATTCGCAACTGGTTTGAGAAAAATCTATCCCTGTTACAATTCAAGCAACGGCCTTTACAGGCATGGCTGGATGAGCAGCAGCAGGCAGACCTTCTGTATTATGAGGGCAATGCCCAGGCGCTGCGTATAATCACAAAGCTGCACCGTCTCACAGGACGAAGCGGTATGCATCTGACCAGCAGTGTTATGGATACGATTATCAAGTACCCGGTGAACTCTCTGGAAAAGCTGGCAGAGGATACAAAGGAAAAATCAAAGCGCAGTCTGCTCAGAAAAAAGGTCGGTTACTATCAGAGTGAAACGGATCAGTTTCTGGAAATCAAACAGAATACCGGTACAACGGGCTGCCGGAATCCGCTGTGCTTTATACTGGAGGCGGCAGACGATCTGGCTTATACCTTTGCGGATTTGGAGGATGGCTATAAAAAAGGTCTGTATTCCTATGAACAGCTGCTAGATGTAATCGTGGAAGCGCAGGATGAGCGGGGAGCGGAGCTGCTGCGGCAGGGGCTGGAGGAAGGACGCCAGCTGAAGAAAACGAGTGAGAAGGGCTTCGATCCTTATCAGCACGCAGTTTTCACATGGCTGACAAAGAAACAGCTGTTCAGTATTTCCGGTGTGTCTGATGCATTTTTGAAGCATTATGATGCGATTATGAACGGGGAATTTGATCAGGAGCTGCTTGCGGTAAGCAAGGAGGGACAGCTGATCCGAAGTCTGAAGCAATTCGCCTTTGACAGAGTTTATAATGATGCCGCAATATTAAAGCTCGAGCTGATGGGGAATGAAATCATCACCTTTCTGCTGGATCGCTTCATGGATGCACTGCTGCCCTATGACAGCGGCTTGAACATGAGTGAAATACAGGAAAAATACATTGATCTGCTTTCCGGAAACTACCTGAATACCTACCAGTATACTGCACAGGATAAGGAGGATGGCGAACGGCTGTATCTGCGTTTACTGCTGGGAGCGGATTTTGTGTCCGGCATGACAGACAGCTATGCAATCCGTCTGTATCAGGAGCTGAAAGGAATCTAGGTGATGCTATGAAGCAGGAAATCTTTGAACAGCTGAAAAGGGAGCTATGCGCCTGCCGGCTCTGTGAAGGAAAATTTGACCATGAGCCGCGTGCGATTTTTCAGGGGGCGCAGGATGCAAACATCATGCAGATTTCACAGGCACCCTCTATTCATGTACATAACAGTGGTCTGCCCTTCCATGACGCCAGTGGGAAAAAGCTGCGCAGGGAATGGTATCAAATCGATGATGCACAGTTTTATGATGAGCATAACTTCTATATCGCTTCCATGGGACACTGCTATCCGGGAAAGGGGAAACAGGGAGATAAAAAGCCTCCCAGAATCTGTGCCAGAACCTGGCTTATGCGTGAGCTTGACGCGGTGGATAATCAGCTGTATATCATCATCGGGGCAATGGCCGCAAGGGAGCTGTTTCCTGAACGAAGCTTTGAGGAGCTCGTATTTCACGATCAGCAGCTGCGTGGAAAGCCGACTCTGGTGCTGCCGCATCCATCTCCACTCAATGTACGCTGGATGAAGGAGCATCCGCAGTTCGAAGCGGATCGCCTATTGCATATCCGAAGGCTGATACATAGGGCTTTGCAGCTTTGAAGGCAGGATTTCCTGTTGGATATCACCATATTCTATCGGAAAGACAATTAAGAATTGCAGGAAGCAGGATGCCATACAATGGGCATACTGCATGGATGTAAGGCTTTCTGTATTATCATGAGCAGTCCTGCACAGGTATGTTATACAGCAGTAGGGCTTAGAATAAGGAGTGCCGTTTGCTTGTTGCACAAAGCAGCATGCGGGTGCTCCCTTTTATTCGTGAAAAAGTAAACCTAAGGACCAGCAGCTTCCGGTGATGTGGGAAGGCATACAGGCGCTGAAAGCAGCCATTGCAGAAAATAAAAGAGCTGTATCTATCAGACGGTATAGATGATTGCTATGGTGCATTAAGTAAGGAACCTGCTGTGCCTGTTTGTTTGCACATCCGGCAGGGGTAAGCAGATTTCTGTGTTATTTTCCATAAACAGGAAAAAAGTTTACTTTCTTTATGCAAATCACTTTAAAAAATAAAGTTGCTATGGTATAGTATGGATGTAAAGCAGGGAAACACATGCTGCAGGAGGTATTTATGAAATCTTACGACGCAATTATCATCGGCTTTGGAAAGGGTGGAAAGACCCTTGCTGGATATATGGCAAAACAGGGAAAACGGGTGGCAATGATTGAAAAATCAAATCAGATGTATGGAGGTACCTGCATCAACGAAGGCTGCATTCCCTCAAAGTCCCTAATCATACAGGCAGATAAGCAGTCCTATGGGCAGGCGGTAGAGCGCAAGGAAGCACTCATCGAGAAGCTGCGAAAGAAAAATTTTGACAAGCTGGATTCTCTGGAGCTGGTCGATGTCATCACGGCAAAGGCTTCCTTTGTCAGTGACCACGAGGTACATGTACAGGGGGCAGGTGTGGATGAAACCCTCTATGGAGACTATATCTTCCTCAATACTGGTTCTGTTTCAAACATTCCCAATATAAAGGGGATACACGAGGCACGGCATATTTACACAAGTGCGGAAATGATGAAGGAACGCAGTCTTCCTGCAAAGCTGGCCATTATCGGCGGCGGCTACATCGGTCTGGAGTTTTCCAGTATGTATGCACGCTATGGAAGCACAGTCACTGTATTTGAGCATGGAAGCCGTCTGGTAAAGCGTGAGGATCAGGATGTTGCGGATGAGATTCAGAAGGTGCTGGAGAAGCAGGGGGTAGGCTTCGTATTTGAAAGCAGTGTAAAGGAGTTTGCCAATGAAGGGGAACAGGTTGTGATTACGTATGATGATGCGCATGGTATACAGCAGAAGCTTACAGTGGATGCAGTCCTGCTGGCGGCCGGAAGAAGTGCCAATACAAAGCAGCTCCATCTGGAGAACACCGGAGTAAAGCTGGATCAGCGCGGCAATGTCATCGTGAATGAGTATCTGCAAACCAGTGTGCCTCATATATATGCGATGGGTGATGTAAAGGGTGGATTGCAGTTTACCTACATTTCTCTGGATGACTATCGCATTGTGAAGGATCATCTCTTCGGAAACAAGCAGCGAACTACAAAAAATCGCGGTCATATCGCTTATTCCGTATTTATTTCACCAACCTTCTCCCGTGTGGGACTGAGCGAACAGGAGGCACGGGAACAGGGCTATGCCGTAAAAACGGTTTCCATGCCAGCCGCAGCAATTCCACGAGCGAATGTCATTTCACAGCCCGATGGTCTTTTAAAGGCGGTTATTGATACAAAAACAGATCAGATTCTAGGCTGTGTACTGTTTTGCGCAGAATCTGAGGAGGTTATCAATTTTGTACAGCTGGCTATGAATCAGAGGCTGACGTACCAGGAGGTCGGAAATCACATCTTTACACATCCGACGATGAGCGAGGCCCTGAATGATTTATTCAGCTGATAAAGCGGTTTAAAGCATTCGAAAGAAATGAGGCAGGAGGCGTGTCAGGAAGCTGTAGCTTTCTTCTATGGTTAGGAATTCTCATGATGCAGCCCTGTCTATCTTGTAAACAACATAAAATAAAGGAGGAAAACATGATGTCAAATGTAATACATGCAAAGGAAGCGGAATTTAACGAACTGATTCAAAAGGAGGAACTGGTACTGGTGGACTTCTTCGCTACCTGGTGCGGGCCATGTAAGATGCTGGCACCGGAAATCGAAAAGCTGGCAGATGAGTTAGAAGGAAAGGCGAAAATTTTAAAGGTGGATGTCGATCAGGAGCAGGCACTGGCTATGCGCTACGGGGTACAGTCCATTCCAACGCTGATCGTATTCAAAAACGGCGTACAGACTGAAAAGCGCCTGGGCTATCAGCCGTATCCGAAATTGAAAGAAATGTTAAACAGATAGGAGAATAGAATGCTGAATCCCAACGACGTATTAAGCCATATCAGCTTTCTACTGGTCTTTCTGGAGGGCTTATTATCCTTTTTATCACCCTGTGTATTGCCGCTGCTGCCTGTCTATATGGGGTATCTGGCAGGGCAGGATCAAGAGCAGCCGCATTCGCAGCGCAGAATTTTCCTGCTGACGGTCAGCTTTGTCATCGGAATTTTTACCGCGATACTGCTGATGAATATTTCCGTACATGTGCTGAGCAGCTTTTTCAAGGATCACATGGTGTATTTCGTACGAATCGGGGGTATCCTGATTGTGCTTCTTGGCCTGCATCAGCTGGGAATCTGGAAATTCAAAAGTCTGGAGCGCACATGGAAGCTGCCGTTTCAGAAAAAAGGAAGTGTGAATGCAGTTATTGCCTTTCTGATGGGCTTTACATTCAGCTTTGCCTGGACACCTTGTATCGGACCTGCGCTGTCTTCCATTTTGCTGCTGGCGTCATCCTCCGGCAGTCTTTGGGTGTCCACCTTCCTGATGATTGTATACGCACTGGGGTTTACAATTCCCTTCCTGATATTGGGATTGTTTACCGGAAAGGTACTGCACTGGATTTCCAATCATAAGAATATCATGAATATTGCTGTCAAGCTGGGGGCTGTTATCTTAATTGCAATCGGTTTGATGATGTTTACCGGTAAAATGAATACCATCAGCTCGTACATGAGTACCTCGGATAAGGCAACTGCCAAAAAGGATACGGATACGGCCACACCAGAGCAGGAAGAGGAGGCTGCGGATACTCCGGATGCACAGACCTCGGCGGAACAGCTGGATTTTGTTCTGACGGATCAAAACGGAAAACAGGTATCCCTTGGCGATTACCGGGGAAAGGTTATTTTTCTGAATTTCTGGGCAACCTGGTGCCCGCCGTGTCAACGTGAGCTTCCGCATATTCAGGAGCTGTATGAGAAGTATAGGAATAGTGATGAGGTAGCTGTTTTGACGGTGGTGAATCCCGGCGGTCAGGAGAAATCTGCGGAAGGAATTCGGGCATTCCTTGATGAGCATGCATATTCCATGCCGGTTTTGTTTGATGATGGCTCCATGTATTATTATTTTCAGATAACAAGTATGCCGACGACGTTTATGATTGATAAGAACGGGAAGCCGTTTGGCTATATCAAGGGACAGCTGACGCCGGATATGATGGAGAATATGATACAGCAGACATTGTCAGGAAAAAAATAAGGAATTGATGGTATATATGGAAAGGGTTATATAAGGTGATGGTATGAAAAAACAGTATGATATGCATTGCAATATCGCACAGACACTCAATCTGATCGGTGACAGATGGACACTGCTCATTTTGCATGCAGTACGTGAGGGGAGACGCACATATAAGGATTTGCAGGAGGGGCTGGAGGGAATACCGACAAATCTGCTGTCCAGCCGATTAAAGTCCTTGTGCGAGGATGAGCTTCTCAGCTGCAGCCTGTATCAGGAGCATCCGCCGCGCTATCAGTATGAGCTTACGGATAAGAGCAGGGATCTGGATGATATTTATAATGCGATGATGATCTGGGGGGACAGGCATCTGCATAAGAGCTATAAGTGTCTGAAGCATAAGGATTGCGGGGGGGCTGTTGATATACAGTATGTATGTAGGGAGTGCGGAAAGGTCATACGAAAAGAGGACCTGATTGCGAAACCGGTTGAGGGGTGAAGCGGGTACAGCTGGCACGGGCTGGCTGTATCTTTTTTGTATGCATTCCTGGAATTTGAAAAGATTAACGATAAAGTATATGAAAAATATGATATGATAGTAGCTGAGGTGAGTCTTTCATGAAATTGATGTTTATTATTGCAGGAGATGAGTATGCTGCCGATATTTCGGAAAAGCTCAAAGAGCATGCATTTATGGCGACAGAGGTTGGAAGTACAGGTGATTTTCTGCAATATGGACAGACCGTTTTGCTGCTGGGGGTGAATGAGCAGGATTGTGACAGAATTTTATCAATTCTCGATCCGGAAGCTGACTGGAAGGGCACAGAACACGGATTTCCGTTTCATGAGGAGGTTTCTATATTTGTCACGGATGTAAATGATTATGTGAAGGTAAATGCATAGGGATGGTCGGTTTATTTCGGGCTTTAAAATAGATGACAGAGCATCCTTTTCTTTTGGAGTATTTGATTAAAAGGCCTTGTTTTAAAGGGTTTAAAGGGGTTCGATTTCGTTGGATAAAAAAAATCAAAAAAATTCAAAAAAGTTGTTGACATAAAAAAAGTCTAATGGTATTATATATGAGCGCTGATGAGAACGGCGCGAAAAAAGAAGTTCAAAAAAACGTGGAGGCTTAGCTCAGCTGGGAGAGCGTCTGCCTTACAAGCAGAGGGTCGGGGGTTCGAGTCCCTCAGCCTCCACCATAAAAATGTGCCGACTTAGCTCAATTGGTAGAGCAACTGACTTGTAATCAGTAGGTTGTGGGTTCAATTCCTATAGTCGGCACCATCTTTTAAAAAAGATTCGGGGAGGTAGCGAAGTGGCTAAACGCGGCTGACTGTAACTCAGTTCCTTTTGGTTCGGCAGTTCGAATCTGCCCCTCCCCACCATCTTTTATTGGGGCATAGCCAAGCGGTAAGGCACCAGACTTTGACTCTGGCATTCCACTGGTTCGATCCCAGTTGCCCCAGCCAATTAAATTCAACATATAAATGACCCGTTAGCTCAGTTGGTAGAGCATCTGACTTTTAATCAGAGGGTCGGGCGTTCGAATCGCCCACGGGTCACCATTTATCTGTTGCGGGTGTAGTTCAATGGTAGAACTTCAGCCTTCCAAGCTGACTACGTGAGTTCGATTCTCATCACCCGCTCCATTATGAGTAAGATTTGTGCTCAGAGCCTATGGCTCTGGGCATTTTTGTTAAATTTTACGAAAAATCGGAAGCGAGTTCGTACGATATGTACACGGGATGTGTAAGGAATATTTCTCCTTATACATCCCTTTTTCTTTTTCCTCCACCATGGTCCATGATCCATGATCTTTGAAAATAAAATAGCGAGCACTAAAACAAGAAGTGAGCGACATCTGATGATACGCCAAGACGGTATTTTTGAATTCAGAAAGAAATCAAGAATACAAGAGCGATCCATATCAGGCAGAAAAAGCGGTCTCGAAAGCCGGTTCGCCAGGACCTTCGTATAATGATACTTATAAATAAAATGCTCCGTGGAGGAGTTGGTGTGAATCCAATGAATGCTAGCGATAGCTGTTTAGTGCTGCCCGGCCGAGGGATGCGAAAGATATCGGTGTTTTGATGATTATAGTTTTATAAACGGGTCTTTGACTCGTTGTTACATAGAACTGCTGAGACTTTTTTGTTTTCGGCAGTTTTCTTGTACCAATAAGTCTTTTCGACTTCGTGGATACGACAATGGAAGGAGGTGTGTTCATGCTATCTAAGGATGAAGATCGTTGCGTCCATGGTACCTGTATTTGGTTCAGCGATGAAAAAGGTTATGGTTTCCTATTATCTGATGATGGTGTTTCCAGTATGGTTCATTACACAGATATAAAAGAACCAGGCTTCAAGAGACTTTACAGAGGTCAAAGAGTCACCTATGAAGAATTGGAAACAGAAAAAGGAAGATCAGCCCGTCGAGTAAAATATGTGAAGGATTTTACTTCTATCGCAGATCATTCATCGCTGTGAGCCATTACTTATTTTTGAAGATCTATCGTGTATAGCGGAAGAAACCGCATGGAGGAAAAACTATTATGAAAACGATCGCAATCTATAACATCAAAGGTGGAGATGGAAAAACGACCACCGCAAAACATCTGGCTGTCGGACTGTCCAAAAAAGGTATCCGTATATTACTTGCTGATGCTGACGGCCAAGCCAACTGTTCAAAGTCTTTCATCGACAAAAAATTAAAACGAGACCCTGCGTATTATGAAAGCAGTCTCGATGGAGATAAAGAAGCAGCCTTCATCCATCGTTATATGAATCAGGATCATGGCGCAACGATCTCTACGATCTTCGAAAGTCCGAAAGCAGTTAGCTCTTGTATCCAACATACATCCTATGCGAATCTGGATATCATCCCCAGTGATCTAACGCTCTACCTGGCTGATACGAAGCTCCGTCTTAGTGATGGTACCAGAGAGAATAAGTTGAAGAGAGCTACGAATTTCATCAAGAACGATTATGACTATATGATCTTCGACTGCTCCCCTGTCAAATCCCTCGTATCGGTCAATGTCCTATATACGGAGCCTTTGGTCATCATCCCAGTCAGTCCTGCAGATGACTCCATGCAAGGTCTGGCATTGACGCTCAATGAAATCAACGCTTTGAAGGATCTGTATGAAGACTTGGATATCGATTACAGGATCTTGATCGTCAAACGGAAGGATAATATCGAATATCGTGAGAATATCGCAGAGATACGCTCTGCTTTCGGAGATAAGGTATTTCAGACGATGATCCGTGATCAAAGCAAGCCGGTAGAAAAAGCAGTCAGAGAAAGAAAGACCGTACTGGATCTCCCATCGTCATCCATCGCAGATGACTACCGAAACTTTCTTGATGAACTGGAGGTGATGTTACATGACTGATGTCATCGGAGAAATGCTGAACGATACCTCGAAGGATATGCGTTATAAGCGGATCTTTATCTACGACATCGACCCCTGTGAGTATAATATGTATCCGATGCAGGAGATCGAACAGCTCGCACAGAACATAAGCGAATGCGGACTGCTCCACCCTATCACCCTATACCGCAAAGCAGATGGACGCTATATGATACTGAGCGGAGAACGGCGGTATCGCGCAATGCGACTGAATTATGAAAAAGGCGATGAACGTTGGGAAGAGATCCCGGCCATCGTCAAAATGCAGGAGCTTACGATGCGTGAGATCCGCAGATTCGTCCGCAGAGGGAATGCGAACCGAGAAACCTTACCAAAAGAGCTGAAATTGCAGATTGTGAAAGAAGCGTTGCTGGACTACCAACAAACGAAAGAGGAAGGGTTCATACCTACCGGAACACTCAAAAGAGAGTGGATCGCAATGGATACCGGATTCAGTGCACGTTCCGTTCAGGACTATCTCAATCTATTGGAGGAGCATCCAAATAAGGAGAAAAAAGAATCGCGATCTTTAAAATACGAAGATATACAGAATTCGATGCATGATGTGCTCAGACTTCCAGTGAAGATCACGGACAAGCAGATCAGTATCAAGATAAAGGATGATCTCGATCTTGCGCGCGTCCTCGAGCTGCTGGGGATCGAAACCTTATAACGAACAAAGATATCTTATACTTATAGAAGGAGGAAGAGAATGACATCCAAAAAGAAAAGAAAGAAGAAAAAAGGACCAAGCCCACAAAAAGGGATAACGAATGAAAGACTGGCCGATAAGCTGAAACGGATCCTGCGGGAGAAGAAGATATCGAAAGAAGAATTTGCCAGAAAGCTGGATGAACCATTACCTTATATCCTAGAGGTATTGAAAGGTAGGAGGAGTATCCAGCTTCCTACTCTGATACGGATGTGTAAGGTATTGGGTGTACCTATCTTACATTTTGAAGATTGTATCCGAAAGGATGACGCTGCATGATCTCCGGATCAGCGAAGAAGGTGATGCTCATAGGAGTAGCCTTCTTTCTTGTGATCATGATGTTTGCGGCGGTCGGTATCGGAGGTGGCAGCAGCGAAGATGATATCGATCTTTCGACTTCCCTATTGAGTGAAGCAGTCGAAAGATATCGTCCCTATGTGACGAAAAGAGCAGAGGTCTATGACATGGCGGATCATGTCGAATTGATCCTCTGTGTGATGGAAGTGGAATCTCATGGTGAAGGTATGGACCCGATGCAGGCTGCAGAGGGTCCTTTTAACAAGAAATATCCAAAGGTACCCAATGGCATCCGTGATCCTGAATATTCCATAGATTGCGGGATACAGGAGCTGCGCTCCGTATTGAAGAAAGCAGGAGTGAAATCCGGAGAAGATAAGGAAAGGATAAAGGTGGCTTTGGCCGGATATAATTTTGGAAGTGGCTATATCGAATGGGTCGATGCGAACAAAGGTGGAAAATGGACATTAGAGAATGCGAAAGAATTTTCTGCAATGATGGCAGCCAAAATGGGATGGTCTGTTTATGGCGATCCGAACTATGTCGATAAGGTCATGGAATATTACGAAACAGCTGCTATCGGGATCGAAGGAAAAGATGCTTTTTTAGTACCGATGAAGAGTTATACACTGACGAGCAGTGTAGGACAACGAAGTCTCGGAGATTATCACTATGGAACGGATATCGATGGAGGCTATGGCGCAAATATCTATGCACCTGCCGCAGGGATCGTCTATGAGGTATCTAACGATTGTCCGCCAAGCGATGGTTATTTGGGGAATTCCTGTCCCTATAGCGGAGGCTATATCGGTGGTGGAAATTACGTCATGCTGAAGGTCACCAACAAGAAAGAAGATTATTATATCTTCTTATGCCATATGAAAAGGACCCTAGTCAGCAAGGGACAGAAAGTAAAGAAAGGCCAAAAGATCGGCGAACAGGGACATAGCGGTAACAGCACGGCATCGCATCTACATATCGAGATCCACAAAGGGACTGCGCATATCGCAACGAAGGATGGACTCGTCGATCCTGAGAAGATCATGAACTTTAAAAAACGATGAGGAAATGGAAGGTGATCCGAATTGATAAAGAAGAAGGATGTCATCCTATCAGCCGTATGCATCTGTCTGGGTGCAGGAATAGGGTTTGGTACGAAAAGTATGCTTATGGAAGAAAAAGAACAGGAGCCTGCAGTTTCAGAGGTCCAAAAGCAGAGGAACTCTACGAAGGATGATAGTGAAGAAAAGACAAAGCTAGTAGATGCAGAGCAGAAGGAAGCTCCTGAGCGTTATACAGAACCGGCAGTACGATATATCAAGGTGATGAAGAGCGGAAGCTCAACAGATATCTATTACGAGCGTCTGGATAAAGTAAAGGATATACTGAGTGACAGCATGTATGAGACGTTGTCCCCTGAGATGAGCAAGGAGGAAATACAAGCCGAAAAAGAACAGGCTGCAAAGGTAGATAAGGATTCTATCACGAAAACGAAGATCACAGATACACGATACAGTTATCGATGGAAGAAAGAAGGAAGCTACGAAGTCTCTGTGATCTATACACAGCGCGTCACACGAGGAGATTTCAGCGATCAAGAACGATATCTGTGCCGTATGGAGGTTACGAAAAAAGATAAACGATATATCATCACGAACATATATGAAGACAGCGCTTTGTCTGATGGTCTATATTGAATATGACATTTTGATGAATATCAATATATAGAGTGACAGGAGGTGGTTCAGTTGTTTATCAAGATCTGTGAGTATATCTATGAGAATATCGTAATGATATTTATATTAAATAACGGTATATGGCTTTGCCTTCTCTTTGATGATCAGCCAGAGTGGGATCTCGACCTCGGTCCCCGAATAAACAATCTATCTTTTAAAATAGAATACGAAACGAGATGTCCGATCACATATATCTATTCATTCATACGTTTTTTCTATATTTTGATCGTTGTAGTTTGGTTTTTGTATATCGTGTTTAGTATTCTAATCCATATCATAGGTTTGATTTTCTTTTTTCAAGTAATGATGTAAAACGACTATACTTTATCTTAGAACTGAGAATAAAGTTTTTAGTATTTTCATCACTTCATAAATTCCACCCTCGAAGAAAAAGTGTCTCAAACGAAAATACTCGCTACAACGACCGGAAAAGCCTTGTAGAAGGCTTTTATCATTTTTTAGATAACGATTATATATATCATGACAAAACGATGCTCTGAAGCTTTGAAATAAAGTTTGAAGTTAAAATTAAACTATAAATAAAGATCTATATAAACAAGTCGCGTACGAGCTTGTGTATAGATAAGAGAGCGCTGCTCCGATAGCACATGGCAATCTATCAGTGCTATCTTCAGACATAAAAAAATAAAGAAAGGAATCATAAAATGGAACTCGACCAGATGATATTCGATGATCTCATCAAATGCTATAAGTCGAAGAACTATCGTTTCGACTTCGTATCAGACGAACTCTTCGTAGATGGAGATTCCAAGGGTGTTTATATCCACTTCTCCCCTTTGAACAGGGATGCTTTTCTGGAGTATATAGAGGATACTCCTTTTTTCTTCGACACGGAGCTTCCCATGCAGAAAGACACCTTTCTTGATGCCTACCTGGATTTCATGGATCATGCCTGCTCGAAGAAACGCAATACCCGTTATGCGGTCTCCATCACAGTCCTGTATCCGAAGAAGCTCCAGACCATTGAGGAACGGGAACGCTTCATACGTCAGTACGTCCTGCAGCTGTGTGGTCTGAAACAGCCGATCCCTTATTTCGTTGAAAATATCACCATGGGATGCGGCACTTATGCTAGAATAACCATGATAGACAGGATCTATATCGCCAGAACACAATGGATGGTTTACAAGAAGGATGGCTGGTTCGACAGCAGGACCGGAAGATTCGCAAGTGCGGATTGTCCGGAAAGATACAAGGTGTTGAAATATAGAGCCGGTGACTATCGACTGGATAAGGATGGTAACCGTATCCCATCGAAGGCCGTCTTCAGCAATTCCCTGCAGAACTTCGTTTACGGGAAAGACATGCAGAGTGGTCGTAACCTGTGGGATGAATTCATTTGGAAGCTGCGTCAAAAGTTCCTGGACACAGTATTGCGAGTGTGTGGTAAGACGGATCATGTCAAGAAAGGAAAACGGCTCCATAAGACGGAATGCAAGCCGGAGTATCATCGCTATGTACGCAGACGCATCGCTGCATTGAATTTCGCAAAACAGACCATCGAATATACGACGAATTATCTATTGAAGAAGTTTTGCGCAGAGGATATCGTATTCACACACTACAATGAAGCGAAAGGCGGACGGACAGAGCATAGCCGGGCTTATAAACAGGTCTTGTCGATCTTTCACAAATACAGGACCAGGTTTCGTAACGGAGTCTTCCATGATGAGACAGGGAATGAACATCAGCTGGACTATTATCACCAGAACGTCTATGAATTAGATCGCAGTATCCAATGCCTGCTGGATCAGTTCTTTACTGATATACAGGCATTGTAAGAAGATGAGGAAAGAATACATGAAACAAGCGAAACTATTATTTTTACTACGGAATGACCTGGCATCCACTTCACAAAGGATCATCATCGAGATCAGCGAGGAAGACCATGAATACTGTATCGGCCATGGAGATGATGACAGGGAATATGTCCTAAAACAAAACGAGCGATACAGAGTCCTTGAGGATCCGCGTGGGATCCGGGTATTCGGAACGGATGAGGATATCTGTCACTATCTGCTGTTCAAATACTGCAGAGATGTTGCAGCGGATGTAGCATATCCTACAGGATGGCTGAAAGAACTGGAAAAACGATTCGAACAGATCCGCTGTGATGACCTTTCCGTATTCTACAATAAAACAAACGAATAGATATACCTTAACACTGCTTCTCATGCGGTGTTTTATTTTCCTCTCTCAGCTTGATCTCTGCCGGGAAAAGGACAAAAACGACCTTTAGCTGTCCCAACAAATACAAAAAGCTGAATCAAAAGACTCTGCCGGCATGAGCGTCGGCGGCTACATGGCAAGTTGCCATGTAGCTATGGAATACCGCATGTACCTACACCGTCAATGATCGGGTCGTATTTTCCTATCGGAAAATCTCCACCCTACGTTCCGTTCCTTGACTGCTCCGGTTCATCGCGGTTCGTAGAAAGTGTAAGGTACGTAGCTTCACGATAGAAGGAAAATATAAGGAGGACAGAAACTATGTTGACGGTTCATTTCAAAAACAAGGAAGAGTTTTATGAGCAGATCGCAGATG
>OBWR01000030.1_pt1 | contig 119561 bp, 131 predicted proteins | sample 1476521 | NCBI WGS metagenome assembly OBWR01 (sample SAMEA2580127, study PRJEB22360) | human gut metagenome | biome: human gut; feature: human-associated habitat; material: faeces | place: Denmark | collected 2008/2010
GTGTAGACTTGCAGATTACAACACTGCTTGGATGGTTCGTACTGGCAAGCTTGATTGTGAATGAAGCACGCTCCATCTGTGAAAATTTCGTTGAAGCGGGATTCAACGTACCAAAAGTTTTGAGCAACGGCTTAGCTGTTGCCGACAAACTTATTAACAAAGAAAGCGAGGACGAAGAATAATGAATATCACAAAAATGTTAGCACCAGTAATCTATAGCGGGGCAAGAAGCGGTATCAAGAGAACGAAGAACGGTGGTGTTACGATCCACAATACAGATAATTTTAAGGCAGGAGCTGGAGCTAAGAACCACGGAACATATTTGCAAAACAGCGGATCTACGGAGCAGGCTTCCTGGCATTATGCTGTAGATGATAAAATGATCACGCAGTCAATCCCAGATAATGAAGTAGCATGGCATGCTGGTGATGGATACGGTAATGGTAATATGACGACTATCGCCATCGAAATCTGTGTCAATCCGGATAGTAATCTGGAGAAGGCTACAGATAACGCAGCATGGCTGGCTGCGAAGCTGCTGAGAGCACAAGGCCTTGACCATCAGAGCCTGTACCAGCATCACGACTGGAGTGGCAAAAACTGTCCTAGCCAGATTCGTGCCAACAAGCCGTACAACTGGGCGAAATTCGTCAGCAAGGTAAAAGGGTATCTGAATCAGAACAACGCTTCTAGCAAGCCAAAACCAGACCAGATACTGAATAAAGGCGATAAGTTTATTTTCCCGGACATCTACCAGGTATCTAAGGTATCGGCATCCCGTGATGCGGTAATTTGCTATGCATTGACTGGCACGCCAGTGGCTGAGTACCACTGGCTGGATGCAGCTGTATGTGATGAGGTCACGAAAGGCGGTAAGAAGTCCGGTGACCAGGTACTGCAGCCTGGTGAGTACGTTAAAATCAAAGGCACATACACTGTCCTAGACAATGATCCGGAAACTGATTCCGTATATGCTAAAGTCGGCCGCAGAAAGATGTGGATTTACGCAAAGCCGCTGCGTGAAGTCTAATATATCACCACTCATTCCTTCGGGGATGGGTGGTATTTTTTTTGTTTTGTATTTTAAATGGAAATAAATGATGTATAATATAATTATAAACAATAGGAGGGGATATATATGGCTAAAAATAAGTTTTATGCGGTGATTAGAGGTGTAATACCAGGTATATATGAATCATGGGATGAATGTGAGAAAAATGTAAAAGGTTTTCCTGATGCATTATACAAAGGTTTTAGTACCAGAGCGGCTGCTGAACAATTCCAACATGACGATATCGATAATCAAGTAGAGAAAAAAGAAGAAAAAGTTTTGAAGGTTGATTATGATGAAATGGTAAATTGCAAATTGAATGAAGGGCGTGTAGTAGCTTTTACTGATGGAGGTTTTAATAGCAAAAATAAGATTGCAGGTTATGGCGTATATATTTTAGAACCTGATGGAAAAAAACACGAAATAAGTGACATAGTCAGAACTGAGAGATTTCAAAAATCTAACAATATAACACCAGAAGTAATGGCAGTTATATCAGCTTTGGATTGGGCTATCTCAAATAATTATGGAAATATTACCATATTTCATGATTATAAAGGGATAGGAAAATGGGGGAATGAGGAATGGGATGCAAAATCAGATATTTCATCCTGGTTTGTTGATAAATTAAAAAAAGATTATCTTGACATATTAAATATAGAATATGTTTGGGTGCCGGGGCATTCAGGAGTTTATTATAATGAGCAAGCTGACAAATTGGCGACTGAAGCCATTAATAAAAATACAAAACCTCAGTTTAAGATGTCTGAGTCTTATTTTAAATGTCAGAATGTAGGAGAAAAAGATGTTCTAGGCATAATTAAGCAAATGCAAAAAATTCCAGATATTGTGATTGACAGCAGACAAGATTCTACGAAATATGTATTTCAACTAAAATATCGAAAAGAAAAACTAACAATCAGCTATTATATGAAGAATACTATTACTTTGGTTCAAGGTAAACCTAATTATTTATTTTCTTTATTTGTTTCTTACTATACTGAAAAGATACCGGATTATAATCTTGTTAAAGCATATTCTGATATGTATAAAAAGAAAATTCAACTAAGTGATATAGAGCTTATGACGAGTAAACTAAATTTGCCTAAGGATTTCCCTGAAGATGCCACAAAATTGGTAAAGCAATCCTTTGTGGAAAAAATTGCGCTATCCGAAAAAAAATATAACCATGCATATGACTATAGCCATTATATCTTTCCTGCATGCAGAGCTTTAGAAGGTATGATTAAATATTTGTTTGAAATAGAAGGAATACATATCAGAAAAGACGGAACTATAGGAAGCTATTTTGAAAAAGACGATGATGATCTTTTCTTCTTAAATGGAAGACGATACGAAACCATAAAATATAAAGAAAAATTAGAAAACGCATATAATGTGTATTATCGAAATAGACATGCAATAGGGCATTTTGGAGAGTTATTGAGTACTATTGATGGTACAACTACAACAAGAATAGTAGAATCTCAAGACGAGGCAATAAATATTATAGAAGAAATTCATGAAGCTATCAAATTTGACTAGTTAACAGAAAAAGGGTATAATCTGAAATTGTTTAGAGTATACTGAAAGCATAGGAAAGGTGGTGCATTAATAATGAAAGACATTAAATATGAAATAATAGATAAAGGTATTATGCTTATTGTCCCTATTGATGCATCAATTCCTTTGAGCGAATATATTTATCATTATAATAAATCATTAAAAGATATTAATATTAATATGGTTATAATTGATATGCTAGTTTATGTTGGTAATAGATCTAACAGATTTCAATACTGTAAACTGGACAATGGTGAAATTGAAATTAATAAAATGAAGAAATTTGATGCAGATAGTGATATTCTTGAAAGAGCGTATACTTTGTTTAGCAGTGCTTCTCTAGGGAGTATAACAAGAATTTTTTCACCAAGTATTAGAAAAATTATATTAGATAGAAAAATGAAGAATTGCTATTAGATAAAATTTTACTACTCTCCACACCAGAGAGTAGCCTTTTTTGTTAAATATGGAACTTCCAATATTTTACTACGATAATGATTTGCAATTTTTGAAGAAATGCTATATAATTTCGTAGTCACTCTTTCATACAGTTTATGCAGTGACAATGGGACAAAAGCCGGCTATAAGCTGGCTTTTTATTAGCGGATTAAAATTAAGAAAAATTAAATAATTAGAGTTTACATACATGTGAATATGTAATATACTTTTATTGGCTCTCTACCCCTTTCGGAAATACCCCAATATTTTCCCACAGAGAGTCAGGCCGGTGTATTCCGGCTTTTTATTTGTTGTTTCAAAATGATTGCAAAATATTTTTAATATGATAAAATAGCATAGGCATTGATATGCTACTGCCTAGGTATCGTACAATGCATAGCCATTTGGCAAAGTCCGGGTAAAACCGGATTTTTTATTGCTTATGACACAAAAATGTTCATAATATGTTTACAAATGTTCATATAAGCAATATAATGATTACGTTGCCGCTCATTGAAAAGAAAGGGATACCTAGGCAGTATTTCGCGGCACTTGACCACCTTAATGGTGGTCTTTTAATTAACCGTTATCAAACGTTTAATCTTTTATCAATAAGTATTATAATAAGCCTAAATAGGCATCTAATTCCTCCATATCATATATTGAGATGCGCAGATGTATCTCAATAACACGTAAGGAGGAAATATATATGTGTAACAGATGTGAATGTAATGCTTATGACTTTAACGATTATGATTTTGACAGATTCGATAGTGATAGAAATTGTAGATGCGATGATTATGGTACAAACGCATTGAATGAATCAGAACGAGTAGCTTGCAACACAATGCGTCAACACTGTAGAGAAAATCGCTGCGCACGACAATTTGTACGCTGCATGAGAAATGCCCGGTGCGGATCTAATTGGTAACTTGCGCTAAAACTTAATGTATATTTGTTCACTCTCATTTAGCTTTTAACTGTGTATTTGTGATTGCATCAGTAAAAATGTAATTTAAGAGTCTGTATATGAATAGTCAATTTGCTACTCTCCAATGTGGAGAGTAGCATTGTTTGTATCTATTCATTTATCATATAATTCGTGATGCTCTATATCAATCGTGTTTGTCTTTGGTGTCCTGCCATTACAGCATTGCATAATAACGGTCAAAGTAGAATTTGTGTTAGGAAATATCTGTACACCGTTGATTATTTCTTTATCAAAATCATCTTTTATGACTTGTACATCATATTGTGCATAAGGACACGCCTGTGGAATGCTATGCAAGGAATGTGTGCTGTCTGGGGTAGGGAGAGTAATAGGTTCACTTAGTCCCTTTTCATCGGTATAACATCCCATTATAAATTTAGAAGCACTGTCTGTTCTCTCATACACTCTTATAGCTGCCTGATTAACAGGAGCACCGTTTGCTTCCATAGTTTCAATTGTTAATGTGCCTGTCATTTCACTCACCTCCGATATAAACTATGCAAAGGCGATTGCGATGTGTCATTAAAAAATATATAGTAACCTGTTATCTATATAGGTATTTTTATTTATTACTATGAAAATAATAAATTTAATTATGCATATTGGTCTTTATAGTTATACCGCACCACACACTAAGGTTGATATCTAGGCAGTATCTAACTTGCGGTATTGACCACCTATGGGTGGTCTTTTCAAGTGTGAGGGGCATGTTATACTTAAAAAAGGCGATTTGATTATCGCCTGTCATATCACTATAGTTTTACAACCCGGTATTCCCAGTAACCTCTATTACATGGACATGAATGTATAGGCTCACAGCCAGGGATACGTCCAGAAATATATTTTCCTGTTAATAAATATTTTGCATTAGGTTTCTTTGTTGTTCCCAAAGCTCTTAATGCGATTCTACATACATCCACCTTATTATTTGTAAGGTATTGTACCCCACCACAATGACCAGCAGCAGTAATTATAAAATATTATATTTTATTGAAAATAAAGATTTTGCCCTTTAAAATAGGGCTTTTTTTTATCTTTTCCTTCTTGTGATACAAATATGATACTAAAATTTATTTGTTTTTTATGGTTTTCCCTAATAAAATCATATCGAAATGAGGTTCTTCGGTATGTTTTTATCAAGAACTACCATGACATCTTTTCTTCTTGCTGGCAACATATGTGCATAGACAGTCCTAACAGTCAATACGGAATCTCCAATCAATTCTGCAATGGATGTATCATCATAGCCTTCATGGATTAGCATGGAAACATAAGTATGTCGAAAATCATGTGGTGTCATACGCTTTAAATGGCATAATTCCAAATGCTTTTCCAATGTACTTCGGATTAAATGTTGAGGTATCATTTTTGAAAAATGCTTACCAAAGAATATATATCCATCATTGGTAAAGGAATCTTCTTGTTCGCAATTTTTTTTAAATTGTTTGAGAAGTGAATTTAATTCATTGTCGATAGGAACAATACGATTACTATTTTCTGATTTCATAACTTTGTTAATAAAAAAGGATTGCTTCTTAAAGTCTGTCCATTTTAGGTTTCTTAACTCTGTGATTCGCAGTCCTGTAGAATATAATGTTCTAAAAAGAAGTTTCATTTTGATTGTGTCCAAAGAATTGATAAAAACCATAAAATCCTTTGGGTCTAAAATAACATATTCTTTTGTTTTATCTTCTTTATGACACTTTATATATCCAACCTTACTTAATGGATGATAGTCTATATCATAAATATCGTTAGCATAGGTGTAGATGCCACTGAAAATACTATGAATACCATTGATGGTAGATTTTGATAATCCTTTCTTTACTAAGGTTGTGTGCCATTCTGTAATTTCTTTTTTCTGTATTTGAAGAATATCTTTTCCAATAAAATATGGTTCAATATGTTTCTTAAAAATGCCTTTATAAATATTATATGTAGAATTTTTCCATTCTGTTAATCTCATATAATCACAATATTCTTTCCAGACATCTTCTAATTTTAATCCAAACACAAAGTTATATTTTGCTTTCTGCTTCAACTGAATCATGATAACTCTCTCATAATTCAAAGCATCACTTTTTTTCTTAAAACCTCGAACTGTCTTTTTTTTGTAAACTCCTTTTCTTGGAGTGTAGGAAGTGGATATATACCATGTTCCTCTTTTTTTGTCTTTATATACTGGCAATTTCATCTCTCCTCTCTAAGTTTCAATTTAAAGAAGGAAGATAAATTGAAGTATGTTATGCGTATTATTTAAAGAATGCCATTTGTTTCACTTCATCATGGATTGTTTTTAATTGTTCATCATTTAATAAAAATAACGCTTTAAATGTATCATAAAGAATCTTATTTTTTTCTTCATCATCACTTAAAATAACAACTTGACCCACTAAATCATAAAAATCCATTCCTATCATATTTGCAACTTTTTCCAAAAAACGAAGCGTTATATTCCATTGTCCTTTCGACATTTGTTGATAAGAACTATAACTGATTTCTGCTTGCTCGCAAAATAAACGCACCGATATGTTATGGATGGTTCTATAATCTGTTATAATTTTTACGAGTTTTTTTTCATCCAATAACTTTAGTGTTTTATTCTTCATGTTTATTTTCACCACCTTCGGAACTTTCAATTATATTATACTATCTTTCTTCAACAAGTCTATTAAGACTGTGTATAAAAACTACAAAATGTGTGGTACATAAAAACTGTACTTTTTGATTTTGATTATGCTATGATGATTTTGCGAAAGGAGTGTTTTGAGTATGAGGCAAAATCAAAGCGATAATGCACAACGAAATATAATCAGAGAACAAATACTTAGAAAAGGATACGCTCATCAATACGATATACGAAGATTTGTACCTTGTGGTAGGGAAAAAGCCAAGCAAATTCTAGCACAGGAAATGTTGGAAGCAGAAAAAGAGGGAAAAACCACAATTACAGGAATCAGTGCGAATAGATTACCTAAATATGTAGGACTTACGAAAGAAGAAATCCAAGCATATGCTGAACAAGAGAAAAATCGGAAGTGACTTCCTATTTTTTAATAATAAAGGAGTTGTGTTCCTCAAACACATAGAAGGGAAAAAGTGAATGGTATCATGTTTTAGAAACAAAAGTGTTTCAGAAAGGATGATACTATGGACAGACTTTACTATCTAAGAATATGAAAGAGAAATCAAGAAGTACGGAAATCAAAATCGTAATAGATGCAAAAGACAATAATGTAGATTGTGTTGCTACTGTCAATGTAGGTTCAATAGATTTAGACACAACGATAAAATTGTTAAAAATCTGCATTGATGAACTCACAAAAAAGAAAATGGAAGGAGAATATTGAGATGATATTACAAACAAAAGATCATGTAACATTTATTAAAAGCATCATAAGAAACGCATCTGAGGAAGGAAGATGTGTGAATAAAACAGAAACAGAAGAAATTGCAGATAGCTTAAAAGCCATGTTGCAAGAATGTGATGATTTAGAAAAGTGTATGGTAACAGCTGAACGAAACACCCTTAAGTATGAGTCGTTGATTATGAAATTAAACGAATTGATGAATTGCATCAGTGAATATCCTTGGGTACTGGATACAGCAATAGATGGAATTGGAGAATTGATTGTAAAAGTAAATCAAAAGGCTCATCTTTAAAAGTAAGGCACTCAAAATGAGTGCCATCATTACAAATGTCATAAAATTCATATATAATACATTCAAGAAAAGAGGGAGCAATCATGACATTAACAGAATTATTAGAAGAAAAGGGGTATTCCATTTATAAATTAAGCAAGAAAACTGGAATCCGAGAATCTTCTCTTTATGCGATCATCAACAATAATACTTCCATTAAAAATATTAAATTTGATACCGTACATAAAATAGCAACAGAACTGAATATTCCTATTGATTGGCTATATAAAAATATAGAGTAAAAGCAGTTGAAATACTACAAAAGTTGTAGTATATTGTGCTTGTAGAAATACCAATGTTTTAGATTGATTTTAGATAAGTAAATGACAAGCGAGAATGATTTTTGCTTGTTTTTTATTTTATAAGAGGAGAAATAGAGTATGGGTCATGAACTAACAAATTTATTTATTCTTGCAGTGGCATTGTTTCTGATATTTATAGGTTATTTGGCTTTACAATTTGCATCAACTGAAAAAGGAACACGAATTTCGCTTTTATGTTTTATTGCATGTAGTTTAATTTTTCTATTTTCAATACATTTCTTATTGTATAGTTTTGAAAATGCCTCTGAAGCTCAACCAAAAATAGTTGAGAAATATGAAATTGTACGAGGAAAAACAGAGCAACTTATTCAAGGAAAAGGGTTTGGGCTTTTGACAGTGTATAGTATGTCGATTTCTGAAAACAATCAATTTGGATTTTATTATTACAATCAAGATGGAGAAATTGAACGAATGTCACTAAACTTTGATGATATAAAGATTAAAGAAGTTGAAGAGGATACAGCTCGTTTAGAAGTCTATATAGATCAACGCACAGAAACATATTGTAGTGTTCTTTTGGGATGTGAAACTGAAACAGAGCCAATTGGTTACGAACAGTATATGTTGATTGTACCGAAAGGAACGATTACTGGAACGGATGAATTGGTATTTGAGTAAGAAAAGGAGTATAGGATGGAAATATTTATGAATATACTAGGGATTGTTATAAAAAGGAAAATATGTGAATTTGTTGATGGGAAAAGAGCAGTTGAAGATTATTGGGAGATAGATGAGTAGAAAGAAAAATATAAATGATTAGGAGTAGGTGAAATAAATGAAAATTGTAAATTTAAACGGCCATATTCAAGCGAAAAAGTATCCTTTTATTGAAGATACAGAAAATTGCTATAACGAGGGATTCGTTCTTTTTAATGAACAAGGTGAGCAATTTGCGTTTTGTTGGGATGATGAGCAACAATGTTGTGAAACATTTCTTGTTGATAAAATTGAATACGACCATGTTTTGAAATTTTCATCAGATTGCGGATGTGAAATCAAAATCATGGAAACGCATGAATATTTTAAAACCGTGTTAGACATTTTTATCTATGTGAACAAAGAGGAGAAAGCACACTTTCAATTAAGTAATGAACAAGGAAAGGGTGCGTATTATAGCCATTTAATTATGTTTAAAATCAATAACGAATGGAGTTATGAAGAATTTTAATGATAAGGCATAAAAAAGAAGTTATAAAAATATTTATAACAAAGGATAGACCAAAGTCCTAACTTCTCGAGTTTCTCATAAAATTCAAGATAAGAAACAGTGATTATAAAGCCTATATGACTGAAGAATCACTGCATTGTATATAGTATCTGTACCAAACATACTAGAAATTACAATGGTTTGGTAGTTGTACAAAAAAAATTAGTGAATTTAGAAAGAGAAGAATTGTGACAAAAAAGGAAAGAGATAAATTCTATAAAATTATGGAACAGCATTATGATTCCAAATATAAATACATAAAAGAAACAAGTGAAAAAGAAATTTCAATAATGTTTCCAGTTATTACACAAAACGATTTACACTGGTTTTTAGAAAGATATAAATGGAAACAAGAATTCAAATCCATGAAAATAGCATCCATCTTGACTATGCTAATTATATTACCTTTGCAACTATTGATTTTAAAAACAAAAGCTGTTAGTGGCATTTCTTTATTATTTCTTTTAGCCCCTGAATTTATTGCTATGTTTATCTTAGCGTGGTTCATGATGAAAGAAATGATAATTGAAGGAAAATATAAAAAATAGGAAGTCACTTCCGAAAAATATGATAGAGGAAATATATTACATTCCAGTATTGAATTGGGGGAATGTGTAAATCCTGCTTTAAAGATTGAAATGGTTGAAAATAAAAAAACAATGTGCTTAAATAAAAATGTGAGTACAAGAAAACTGTACCACGAGAGGTGGAATATGGATTTTGGATATAGAGAGGGAGAACGATATAAAATCGTAAATCCTGAATGGAATAATCACAACAAAATGTTTACAGTAACGAAAGTTGAAGAAGATAGTATATATTACATCTTTGATGGGGAATCTATAATCCATGCATTTCATATTGGTTCGGTTTTTGAAAGTTATATAGAAGAATTATAGTAGAATCTTCATAAAAGGGCAGACCAAAGTCCTAAATTCTTGTATTTTCTAAAAAAATTCAAGATAAGAAAAAGTGAATCTAAAGCCTATATGACAGATGATTCACAACCTGTCGTTTCGTACAGGTACGAAACATACTAGATTTTACAGGTGTTTGGTAGTGACAATTCTAAATGTATTAAAAAATAGGAAGTGACTTCCTAAAAAAATAGAAGGGAGAAGGTTATATGTTGAATGAAGTGAATTTAGTTGGTCGAATTTCCAATGTCCCACGAATTAGTCGAACAAGAGCAAATGTAAGTGTAATTACTTGTAATGTTGCCAATCAACGGAGTGAAAATTATGTGGATTTTATTCAATGTGTATTCTTCGACCAAGAATATTTGGAAAATAGAATCAAAAAAGGTATGAAGATTTTAGTCAAAGGAAGACTACAACAAAATACTTACACAGATACAGATACTGGTAAAACAATCTATTATCATGAAGTTGTTGGAAAAGTATTAGAATTGATAGGTAAGATAAATACTGAAGATGTATCAAAGAAAGATCCTGACAAATCAGAAGTTGTCAAGGATATCATCGATACTGAAATAGAAAGAGAACGCTATTAAATAGCTAGAAAGGAGAACTCTTATGTTAGATCATAATTCTCAAGGTTGGAGAATGAATACTTGGAAAGAAGTAAAAGCAGTTATTACTGAAGCAATGCAAAAAGGAAATATGTTCATTACGGAAGCTGATGTTAATAACTATTACTATAGCGATACAGATGAAATGGCTGAAGCACAAACAGAAACAGCAATTCACTATATGGAAGCACAGGTGTTTGACAAAATGCGAGTGTATTACTCAAAAGTTGATCCAACAAAAACAGAAGAAGACTGGAGAGATTATTACTTTGAAATCGCAGATACTATGTTTACAGGAACAAATCAATACCTACATATGCGACTTTTCTATTTTGTCTATATGCCAAAAGAAAGTCGTGTCATGGTAATCTATTCAGCACCATTTGATTTCTTTGATGAAAATGTCATGGAACATGACTTTGAACGAGAATGAAAGGAGTCGTAAAATCATTTAGTCGTTTGAAAGGATACGGATTTATCCAATCAGAAGAGTTGGAACATGAAGTATTCGTTCATTATACGAACATTGATGATATGGATGGTTTCAAAACATTGAGTATCAATGATAAAGTGGAATTCAACTATGATAAAAACCATAAGAGAGCAGTCCATGTCATAAAAAGAAAATGATACAAAAGAATAGAATTATGACAAAAAAAGGAATCATTATTTTTGATAGAAACATTGATGTAGAAAAGACACAGGAAAATGGGAAAAAGGTATGTGAAGATTATGCACCACTCATTCAACAAAGAATTCGATTGAAGATGCGTATGCCATTGCGTACAGGAAGTTTAATTCAAGTCAGTAGTGACATTAAATCAGGCAATGGAATTGAAAGCGAATATATCAATCGAATCATGAAAGAGGGAGATCAAGTTGATTGTTTCTTGAATTACATAGATGAAATGATTGAAATGGATGAAAAGGCAGGAAAATATCTGAAATATAAACTTGTGGATGAACTTACAGATGAAGAAATTGCATTGAAATTAGGAGTCACTAGAAGAACTTTATATAGTATTAAACCGAATGCATATTTTCGTGTTGCTATATGGAGTCATCAAGTAACTTACATTAAAGAAAGCACATTTGAATTTCTATTCAATTACGCAGGATTGTATGAGCAATTAAAGTAGTAATCTATTGTGGGAAGAAGGTGCTATAATAGAAACAGAAAGAGAGGACTTATGGGGGATTCAAGTCAAAAGCGAGATGAAAAAACGATAGAAGGTGTCTTGTTGTTCAAATTAGTTTGTTCTATGAATCAAGGAAATTATGCCGATCATTCAGGAACTACCAAAGTACAAAATGCAATAGACCAACTTGAAGCAATAAAACGAGAGGGTTATAGTTTGGTAGATATTTACCACGAACTTGAAAAATTAGAGAAATAGGAGAGAAGAGAGTATGAAAAACGAAAATACAAACAATGAAACAGTGAAAAAAGACGAAAAGAAGCAAAATAATCAAAAACGCAATGCTGTTTTGCTTGGATTGGCATTGTTGTTATGTGCAGGAGCAGGAATTGGATATGCTATGTCCAACAATAGTAAATCAACTTTACCATTGAAAGATGATTTGATTTTTGAGTATGGAGAACCAGTTTCACTTGAACCTAAAAACTTCTTGTCAGAAGATGTTGGAAAAAATGTATTAAGTTCTGTAGAACTGACTTCAGATTTAATGTCTAATAATGAAAAATATACATTTGATAAGAAGAAATATACAGTAACTACCAAAGATAAGGAATATTTGGATGTTGGAAAGTATGAAGTGAATCTAAAATATTCAAAAGAAAGCAAAGATGTATCATTTGAAGTTAAGGATACCAAAGCACCAGTATTTGAGGATTTCTTGACAGAGGTTCGTATTGAACAAAATGCTGAAGGAGTTGATTTAAAAGACTACTTCAAAGCAACAGATTTAAGTGGAACAGAAATTACGATTGATAAGAAAGATTTCAATATCCAAAAAGTAGGGGAATATGAAATTACTGTAACAGCTACCGATAAATATAAAAATGTAACTGAAAAGAAATCAGTTGTAGTCAAAGTTGTTGATAGCAAAGATGCAAAAAAGAACGGATTAACAGAAACCGTTGATGGCAAGATTCCAATGTCTAAAGAAACAAAATCAAAAGTCAATAAAGGCGAAACAACGATCAAAAAGTCTGAAGATAAGATAGAAAAACCAAACAGCGATAAAAATAATTCTAATTCAAACAACAATTCAAATAATTCAAACGAAAAACCAAATTCAGACAAACCTTCTAAACCAAATAACGACAACAATACATCTAAACCAAGTGAGAAACCATCAGAACATACACATAAATGGGTGGAGCAGTTCAAGACAGTTCATCATGAAGAAAAAGGACACTATGAAAATGTCATGGTAGCTGACAAATGGGTTGAATATAAACCTATTTACGATTATCAGGAAAGAGCTATTTGTAATGCCTGTGGTGCCGATATTACAGCCAATCCAACACCTCATATCAAGCAACACGCATTAGCAGGAGAACCAAGTGGATACCATTCAGAAGTATGGGAAATTGAAGTAGGTAAAGAAACGATCGAACATCCTGCTGTTTACGAAAAGAAATGGGTTGTAGATAAACCTGCATGGGATGAAAAAGTAAGTATTGGATTTAAATGTGAATGTGGCAAATGGAAATAAAATCTATACAATCACAAAATTCATGGTCTAATATAAATGCATAAAGAGAGTGGGTAACCACAAGAAAAGAGATAGGACGGCAATCCTATCTCTTATTTTTATTATGTCCCTTTGTCAAATTTAACAGGGACATAAATATACCCATCATCTGCTACACGGGGACATTTCATCTGCTACATGGGGACATTAAATTCATTTTGAGCCGATAAACACTGAACATTCGACACTCCGTAAACAAGAATATAAACAAGGTTATAAACAAGAATATATCATCTTATAGAAAAACAAACTTTTTTGAACATTGTACCCTCTTTAAGGAATAGCATTATGCTATTTTGTTTCATCTTTTAATCAGAATTATTAAGAGAATGTTATAATTATAAATATAAATAATATTTTTGAAGGAGAAGGATGAAATGAAGATTGTAAAAAATCGAGCTAGGTGCATAAATTGTGGAGATATTATTGAAAGTACATCAACACACGATATTAAATCTTGTACTTGTGGTTCAATTACCGTAGATGGTGGGAAAGATTACATTCGTAGAGGGTTTAAGAAAATAGAAGATTTGGAAGATTTGAGTATCTGTGTTTATTATTTATCCAATCCACAAGATAAAAGACTCTTAGAGATTGAAAAGAATCCAAGAAAACCTTATAGAACTAAAAAATTAAGAGATTTGTCTATAGAATATTAAATATGTTCTTCAAAGCATAGAACAAAAACCTACATATGTCTTATTTACCACTTAAAACAAAATCTAAGAGCAACCAACACTCTGTCTAATATATTTATACTCCCTTTGATAGAGTTGGAGCAAATAGACTACATTCTGAAAGAATTAGCATTATTTGTAATAATGTCCATGATATAATAACCATGTTAAAATAATGAGGTGTTCTTATGAATAAAAAACAAATGGACTCAGAGTTAGCACTTTTAAAAATAGAAACTATAGTAAACAATTATACTGAAACTGAAGACGATATTTTTATAAGTATCTTATGTGTGAGGTTTATGGGAGAACATAATATTTCTAAAGAAGAATTGTTTGAATCGTTATCAAGCAATATAGATAGATTGACATTTGTAAGAAAATATTTGTCTTAAATAATAAAAAAAGATGATACCTCTCATTGAATACCATCTTTCTGTTATTAAATATTTATTTCATCACAATCTTCTTCAATTTCATCATATTCTAATTCTTGAAAAGATTTAGTAGAAATCATTTTTGTATATTCTTTACACTTTTCTTCTAATAATTGAAAGTCACAACACCTTTTTTGTACTCGAAAAGGCAAAGTGTTATTTATTCTATTCATGTATAAGTTTGAAGCAATATCCCTTAACTTCTCGCCATCACGGTTTAACCACCTTAATTGATTTCGTAATAATGCTTTATATTTTTGTTCTTGATAAGTTAAACTCTGTGTCTTAGTGTCTATTAAAGTATATGAACCATCAGGAACAGGAATCATATTATTAAAGTTAATCGCACCTAGTTTTCCGTTACTCAACTTATAGAAGTCAATATCATTCTTCATCTTTAAATGTTTTTGCTTTGGACTTGATAATGGGGCAAAGTATTTCATTGTATCTATTTCAAATAAGATTCCAACAAAGGGTCGTAATTCTTTTTCTTTTGCATTATGACTTACTCTATTGTCAAATTGTCTTAAGTAATCACAATATTCATAATCTACAATGACTAAATCATATAACTTTTTCATATACATTCTCCAATTACAAAATATGGGCTACTACATAGTAGTTAGCCCAATCTTTTTTCATTCCCGCTTCTTTAACTGGTGGGGATCACCGCTTTTTTCATTCCCGCTTCTTTAACTGGTGGGGATCACCGCTTTTTTCATTCCCGCTTCTTTAACTGGTGGGGATCACCACTTTTTACACTTATATTATAGCATATTTTTTCAATTTGTATAGGTATTTAGAATAGTTTGAGCGTATTCTATGGAAGCCTCAATTAACAAAAGGACATAATGATGATCCTTAAAAAAAAAGGGGGGGTATGTTCCAAAAAAAGTTTGTTTTTCTATAAGATGATATATTCTTGTTTATAACCTTGTTTATACCTTGTTTACGGAGTTCTAAAAATGCTTTATGTAAAGCAGAAATTGGAGTGTAAGGTAATAGCACAGACCAATGAAGGTTATAATGCAGACCAATAAAGGTAATAGCGAAAGCCAATATAGGTAATACTGTAAACCAATAAAGGTAATAATAAATAATGTGAAATTTACCTTGAAACAGATATAGGTAATAGTGCAGACCAATAAAGGTAATAAAAAAAATTGACATTATTACCTACTTTGGTGTATATTCCAATTGCTGAATATATTTGTGGGGGATATATATGTTGAATGAAAATAATATGGTGTCAAAATCTAAGACAATTATAGACTTAAAAAACTTGGACTTGAATTTGCAAGAATTAAAAGTATTAGATGTTTATCTGTCGAAAATTAATCCAAAAAATATGGATACCGCAAAAGTTAGATTTACAAAGAAAGAGTATTGTGAATTGATTTCTGTTAATCCAAACTGGCTAAAAACAAAGAGATTATCGAAATATCTACAACATCTCTTTAATAATAGTGTTGTTGAATGGCTAGATGATGAGCAAGAAAGTTTCAAATTACATCATCTATTTGAAGAAGCAGAATACGATAAAAAAACTCAAGAAATAATTTTAGAGTGTGGAAAATCTGATTATGTACGGAGTATGTTTTTTAATATCAATGCTTGTGGATATATTAAGTATGCTCTAAAGAACACATTATATTTAAAATCAACATATTCAATACGATTATATTTATATTGTTTGCAAAACAGATTCCGTAAGCAGTGGAAAATTACATTAGAAGAATTTAAAGAAAATGTTTTAGAAGTTTCTGATATTGAAACATATTCACAATATAAATTTTTAAACGCTTATATTTTGAAACCAAGTATTAAAGAAATAAATGAAAAAACTAATTTGGAAATTAAGTATTCTTCAATAAAAAAAGGAAACAAGATACATACATTAGAATTCACTTGTCATTTTAAAGATACGAATGAAGTGATCAATGGAGAATTTGAAGAAAAGGATATTCCATCTATTTCTAGCACTTTAGCTTGGGATGAAATAGAAAATAACTTAGAATATGGTTCATTGGAATATGTAATAGCTGAAATTCAATACACATCGAAAGAATTATTGGGAAAAGAAGAATTAAGCAAGGCAGAATTAAATATCATTAAAGAATTATATGATTTGTACGGTGGACGAATGATGATTGTTGCTTCAAGAGAAGCAAGTACTTATGAAAAATATTCTTTGTATTACATACGAGAACTCATGAAGACTTGGATTATGAAGGGGTATAGTGTAGAAGATGTAGAGAATGGGAAACGATAAGAATAGGAGAGAATAAGATTTATGAAAAAACAAATATCAAAGATATTACTCATTTTATTGACAAGTATATTTATTACAGGGTGTTCTTTTGATTTCAATTTTAATCAAACTTCAGGAAATGAAACAACATATGAGAATATACAACTTAATAACATTCCTGAATTTAATAATGAACCATATATCGTACTAAATGAGAATATACCAATGTTTACTGAAGAAGAAATGACAACTACAGAGATATTTGAAGACTACTCTGATTTAGATAGATTCGGTCGGTGTGGTATTGCTTATGCTAATCTTCATCAAAGCATCATGCCAACCGAAGATAGAGAAAGTATTGGAATGATAAAACCTTCAGGTTGGAAAACTGCAAAATATGATTTTGTAGACGGCAAATATCTATACAATCGGTGTCATTTAATCGGGTTTCAATTAGCAGGAGAGAATGCTAATGAAAAGAACTTGATTACAGGAACTCGCTTCCTAAATGTAGAAGGGATGCTTCCATTTGAAAATATGGTCGCTGATTATTTAAAAGAAACTAATAATCATGTGCTATATCGTGTAACTCCTGTCTTTAAGGACAATGAATTGGTTGTAAGAGGCGTAACGATTGAAGCTTATTCTATTGAAGATCATGGAGAAGGAATTCAATTCTATGTGTATTGCTACAATAATCAACCAAAGGTGGAAATCAATTATCAAATAGGAGATAGTAAGGAAATTGCATCTTCTTCTGAAAATGAGCCTGACGATAGTGAAAAAAGAACCTTTATCGTAAATAAGAATTCAAAGAAATTTCACGAAGAAGACTGTGAAAATGCAAACAAGATTTCAAGCAAAAATAGAGAAGTCGTTGAAAGTGATGTAAATGCACTGATTGAAGAAGGATACGAGCCTGCACAATGTTGTGTAGAGGATTAAGAATATTATAGAAAAAAGTAGTAAATGTTGAATTTCAAAAATAGGAAGTCACTTCCTATTTTTGAAGTTGAACTTAATGATTTTGAAAAACTAGTAAATCTAATAAAGATTTTGTAGAATAATCGTAGGGGGTATAAGTTTATGGTTTATACTGTCCTGAAGCACTGTTGCCACCTTTACACAAATGGATATAGAAGTAATCATTCAGTTGGTTTTCTTATATCTCATTGTAAAAGAGATAAAGAAGAAAGACTAATTACTTAGTCTGATTTGGGTAACAGTGTTGAAAAAAGCAGGAGTTGGTCGCTCCTGCTTTTATTTAGTGGTTTTGTTACCACCTTTACACACTATTATTATATGCTATAAATCGAAAAATGACAATGGAAATAAGAATGTTGATCTATATTAACTCTAGTCGTTGTTCTTCTAATCGAATTGATTAAGAGAAAATGATAAATAAAAAACTACCTAAGTTTCCGAGGCAAAGGTAGTTTTTTTATAGAACTATTCAAAACCCTGAACAGAATAATCTGTCCACTTTTTACATCTTTATTATAAGCGAAAAACTGATAAATATCAATAAATTAAAAAAGTAGTAACTTTAAGTGTGATGTTAAAAAAAGGAAGTCACTTCCTATTTTTTAAGTTGGACTTAATGATTTTGAAAAACTAGTAAATCTAATAAAGATTTTGTAGAATAATCGTGGAGGTATAAGTTTATGAACTATACTATCCAAAAGGAACGCTCATTTGGGAAATTTTTAGTTTCTAACCATTATGATATTTCAATTTTTAACGCTAGTCGTTATATTGTTTATTATAAGAGAGTTAAAGTAGGCTAAAGATATTCCCAGTGAGTGTAAAAAAAGAAGAGGATTGGCGTCCTCTTCTTTTCCTATGGGAAATCCATAGTTTCTAACCATAATTATTATATGCTATAAACTGAAAAATGACAACTGATTTTAGATTTTATAAAACTGTAACTGATTTTAGATTTTATAAAACTGTAATTTTACCTGTGGTTGCACTTTTGCTTCACACCAAAATATGCTAATATGATAATGTGGTAAAATATTGAAAAGGCAGAAAACTTAGTGTTTTTTGTCTTTTTTTATTTTCAGAAAGGAGCTAATTATAATGAAATGGTATTTTAAACGAAGGCATCCAATTGGATGCCTTTAATCATTTATCTAGAAAAAAAGGGAACGGATGAAAACTCGAGATTCATTCGTTTCCTAAAAAAGGAAGTCACTTCCTATTTTTCATAAAAAATACAAAAAAAGAAAGGAGAAACTTTATGAAAAAGACATTAAAGCGAATTGTAACTTGCATTTTTTCAACGCTTTTAACTGTAAATACTGTAATGCCTACTTATGCAAATGAGCAAGTCGTTGCTGAACCATCTCCTACTATGAATATTACTGTTGAAGGAAATGGACAGGTTAAAGTTACAGAAAATGAAAATGAAACTGTAGTAACAACAGAAACTCCATTTACACAATCTTATAAAGAAGGTACGAAAGTGACGATTGAAGCGATTGCTGATGAAAAAAATGTAATCGAAAACTTTACAAACAATGATGTTGCAGTACCTGAATTTATCGCAGAAAAAAACAGTTTAAAGATTGAATATGTTACTGGTGTCGAAAATTCTAACTTTGTAGTTACATTCAAAGAAGTTGTTTCTAGCGAAGAACAAGAAAAGAACGAAGAAGTAGATACAGAACCGATTGAAAAACCTCAAATGGAAGAAGAAAAAGAACCTACAGAAAATTCAGATAAGAACATATCAACACTAAATGACTCTGGTGGAGCAGGTGGTGGAGATGGCACTGGTGGTGACATTACAACTGGAAAAGTAAACTGGATAATTCATGACCATAACGATAATGGATTAGGTTTAGCAGGAACAGAAGGTTCACCAAATCTTGAAGCTGTAAAGTCAGCTATCAGAAGGATGGGACTTGTAATTACTGAAGAAACGGCTCCTGGCACAAACTATCAAACGGATGCTAAAATCAGATCTTCTCTTTCTAATGCGATCGCACAATGTAGAAGCAATTACATAAAGATGTATGGTTCAGATGCAGGATTTACCCCAAGAATCGTAGCTGTCGGTGTAGCAAATGCAAAGAGCCCAGCAACTGGTAGATGGTTCTATAATGGAACGATCATGTGGCCTGATGAACCTGATTGGGCTTCAACTTGGAATAGTGCATCTGATAATAGAAACAAGTCTTTGTATCACAACAATATGGAATACAAAGTAGATACTAAATTTCATAATAGTAACACATCTTTAACACAGTTTGCTCTTGTTCAATTAGCGAATAAAAATAACATTCGTATTATTGTACTAGATGAAAAACAACCTATGCCTGCAACAGGAAATTTAACGATTGAAAAATCATCTGCAAATCCATCTATTACTGATAACAACAACTGTTATAGTTTAGAAGGTGCAGAATATGGATTGTATAACAGTGAAGCAGATGCCAATAAGGATGTCAATCGAGTAGGTACATTCACAATCAAAGCAGATGGAAAAGCCAATACAATCAAAGACTTGAAGGCAAAAACATATTACTTGAAAGAAACCAAAGCAGGAAAAGGATATGATTTAGATAAAAAAGTGTATCCCGTTTCAGTAAAAAGTGGAAAAACAGAAATTAAAAAGGTAAAAGACAATCCTCAATCTGACCCTGTTGGTATTCTATTAAAGAAACGAGATAAAGAAACTGGACAAGATGTACCTCAAAGAGATGCGAAACTTGAAGGTGCTGAATTTACTGTGAAGTATTACAAAGGGGAGTATGCTGAAGATGTCGATCCTGCGACACAGGGAGCAACACCTGAACGCACTTGGGTTTTCAAAACTGATGAAGATGGTTTTACTTCCTTGGACGAAAACTATAAAGTTTCAGGAGATGATTTCTATTACATGAGTAACGGAGTACCAACTATTCCAGTTGGTACGGTAACTATGCAGGAAACGAAAGCTCCTGAAGGATATTTATTGAACAATGAAATTTTTGTTGTAAAAGTTAAACCTGAAGGAAACGATGAAATTCTAAACACTTATCAAGAACCAATCGTACCTGAACAGGTTATCAAAGGAAAAATTCGCATTGCTAAGAAAGACAAGGATACAGGAAAAGTCATTCAAGTGGCAGGTACAGTCTTTGATATTTATTTCAATGGACAGAAAGTCAGCTCAATGACAACAGATGAAACAGGATATGCTACATCTGAAGACTTGGCTTACGGAGAATATGTAATCAAAGAAGCAAAAGCTCCAAATGGATATGTCGTTGATGTTAATCAAGAAGCTGTTGTAGATATTAAAGCAGAAGAAACATATGACACTGAATTAAGTGATAAGCGTGTAAATGCTACTATTAATCTTGTGAAAGAAGATAAAGATACTGGCGATAGACCACAAGGGGAAGCAACACTAGAAGGTGCTGTGTATGGGCTATATGCTAAGGAAGATATTCTTGATCCATCTATGGATGGTACAGTTCTTCACAAGAAGGATTCTTTAATTGGACAAATCACTACAGATAAAAATGCAAGTGGTACGATTGAGAATCTATATCTAGGGGAATATTATTGGCAAGAAATCAGTCCATCTGAAGGATATGAGTTGGATGAAACAAAATATCCTTTCACTGCAAGTTATAAAGACCAAAATACAATTACAGTTACTGTGGATAGTACAGTGAAGGAAACAATTCGTACTGGAGAATTTGACATTATCAAAACGATTACAGATGGAAGTCAATCTGAAATCATGACAAATGAAAAGGGTGCAGAATTTGTTGCTGTATTGTTAATGGATTATGAAGCCAATGGCAAAGACATTCAAAAGGCTTTACAATATGCGAAAGAAAACCGTAGCGAAAAAGAATATGCTGTATTAACAACAAATAAAAATGGTTATGCTACTTCAGGCAAATTAGCGTATGGTAAATATATTATCCAACAGACTAAGAAAGGCGAAAACGCTGAAGAAACAGATATTCTTGAAGGAACATTCACATTTGAAGTAACCGAAGCCAATGGACAAACAATTATTAAAGGTGGAGATACTTCAGGAAATTCTCTTGAAGTCGGAGATGATGGTAAGATGCATTACCATATCAATAACCGACCAAGTGATTATTTCTTAAAACTTGTGAAAGTAGATGCTGAAAGTGGAAAACAGATTATCTTATCTGATGCTACATTTAAAGTTAAAAATCTAGCAACTGGCGAATATATTCGTCAAAAAGTAGCAGGTGTTTGGGTTGATGAATTCAATACAGATAAAAATGGTTATGTTATCCTTCCTTTAAAATTGAAATCAGGGAAATATCAACTTGAAGAAATCAAAGCACCACATAACTATTTGTTAAATGGCACAAGCATTCCATTTGAAATTAAAAAATCGGAAGTTACTTCCGAAGATGAAGATGGAGATGCGTATATCGTAGTCGCTATGGAAGATACACGAGTAAAAGGAAGTATTTCTTTTGAAAAACGTGGAGAAGTGCTAGTTGGTTCACATGAAGATGAAAATGGTAATATCGTATTCGATTATGAAGAACATGGATTAGCAGACATGGAAGTAACTATCTATGCCAAAGAAGACATCATTGACCCTGCGGACGGAGAAGTACTTTATAAAGCAGGTGAAGTTGTTACAACAGCAACTACAGATAAATCAGGAAAGGCTCAAGTAGATAATTTATATCTAGGCAGCTATTTAGTGCGTGAAACAAAAGCCCCTGAAGGTTTTGTAGTATCTGATAAAGAGTACAATGTTACTTTAAACTATAAAGACGATCATACAGAAATTATTTCTGATTCCGTTTCTTATGTGAATGAACGACAAAAAGTAGCTATTGACTTAGTCAAACTAGATGATGAAACAGCTACACCTTTAAGTGGTGCTGAATTTGGATTGTATGCTACGGAAGATATTTATGGCTATGACAATGAACCTCGTATCACAGATATGGCTAAAAAATTAGTCGTTGAAAAAGGTACATTGATTGAAACTTCAATTTCTGATGACAATGGACAGGTTGTATTTAATGCAGATCTTCCTTTAGGAAAATATGAAATCCGTGAATTGAAAGCACCAATCGGATATGCTTCTAGTGATAAAGTCATTGAAGTGGATGCAACATATCAAGGACAAGATGTAGAAACAATCGAAATCGAAGCAGAATTCAAGAACAGCATTACAAAAGTTGAATTCTCAAAAATTGATGCAACAACTAGCGAAGAATTAGAAGGTGCAACACAAGTTGTATATCCAAAAGATAAACCAAACGAGATTTTTGAAACATGGGTATCTACTAAAGAACCTCATATCATTAAAGGTTTAGAAGTTGGACAAACTTATATTTGGGAAGAAATTTCTGCTCCTTATGGATTTGCTCTTGCTGAAAAGATTGAATTTACTGTAGAAGATACAGGCGAAATTCAAGTGGCAGGAACAATGAAAGATGAAATCGTATATGGACAGTTAGCTTTTGAAAAAGTAGGTAAACAATTCACATATACAGACATTGGTATGACGGATTTAGGAGTGGTTAATACACCAGTCTTTGAAGAAATGAATATCTTAGGTGCTGAAATTACGATTTACGCTTCAGAAGATATTACATTAGGAAATGGAATCACTTATTACAAAGCTGATGAAGAAATCGAAACTTTAGTAAGTGATTTTGAAGCTGTACAGTCTATCAAACTTCCAGTTGGTAAATACTATTATGTTGAAACAAAAGCCCCAATCGGTTTTGTGAAGAATGAAGAAAAACATTACTTTGAAGTTAAAGACAATCAGATCAACGAACTACAAGTAATCGAATCTACATTGAAGAACGAAAGACCAGTGTATAACATCAACATGACGAAACAGATGGAATTCTCTGATACGGCTATGAACAAAGAAGCCTATAAAGATGTAGTCTTTGGTATCTACACTCGTGATGATACATATGATTGGAAAGGGAATGTAGCGATTAAATATGACACATTACTAGCGACATCAGGTATTGATGAAGAAGGTCATTTAGTACATACACCTGAACTTCCAGTTGGTAACTACTACATTAAGGAGTTGGCAACAAATTCAGCGTATAAGTTAGATGAAAAAGAATATGACTTTAGTATTGAACAATCTAACGATAAGGCTGTTATTGTGCCGATTAATGAAGGTAAACCAATCATCAATAAATTGAAAGAATACTATGTTCTAGTCAATAAAGTAGATGAAAACACAATGAAAAACATCATCAGTAAGGAATTTGAATTCACATCTTTCACAGATGCAGAATGTAAAAATCCTATCGAAACAAAACAAGCAAACACAAAAGACGGAACTGTTAAGTTTGTATTGAATTACGGAACGACATACATCAAGGAAACGAAAGCTCCTCTAGGTTATTCGTTAAGTCCTGAAGTTGTGAAAGTAGAAGTCAATGATGATGGATTGTTTGTAAATGGTAAAAAGGTAGAACGAAGTGAAGACTTGTTGTATTCTATCATCTACAAAGACAGCTTGCTTCCAGTTATTCAAACAGGAGCAGGTAGTGATTCTATGTTATTTATCGTTGCAGGTCTTGGAGTTTTAGTATCTTTGATCGGTATCTTAGAATACAGAAGAAGAAACAAAAACAAGAAGTCTGAAAATACATCAGAATAAAGAATTGTTTAAAATCTATTTCACAAAAATAATAAAATCTCTGATAGTTCACAGTGAGGTAGAGAATATAAAACAATGATTTATCTTCCTGAAGCCCTTGCGTAAAAACAAGGGCTTCAAATAAAAGGTATCAAAGCAATTTGATGCTTTTTATTTGAAAAATAGGAAGTCACTTCCGAAAATTAGAAACAAGGGGGTTATCATGGTTACAAAAATACAAGATGGATTAGTTACTTATATAGGTTTTGACACAAACGAAAATAGAAAGTTTATAGTAGAAACAAAAGGAGATTGGACATATATAAATTATCAAAAAGATGAATTTACACGAATTATTTGTGGCTATGTGGTTAAACAAGATAATGGAAGATATAGAACGCATAGACTAGGAACTTTTGATACAAATTTTAAAGATAGAAATATAGGATATTTTGATTCACTTAAAGATGGAATAGCATATATGAAACAAGTGTATATTCAAGAATTATATCCAACACATAAAGACTTAGGGAAAGAAATTTTAGATAGTTCAAACACATTTGTAGAAGTTGAAGAAGACTTAGATGAAATCGAAAAATAGGAAGTGACTTCCGAAAATTAGAAAGAAGGAAAATGATGGACAACAAAATAAATTTTTATGGATATGAGATGGGTGTTCTTTTGGAGAAATCGGATGAAGAATTTGATTTTTATTCACAAAATAACAAGGTTCTTGATTATGGATTCTATAATGAAGATAATGGTTTCTTTTTAGAAAAAGACTATCAAGAAAATTTAAAATATATTCGTAACTATGTAGAAGATGGTGTGAATGGAACATATGGTATTATCTCGTTTCAAAGAAGAATTGAAATTGGTAGCGAAGAATATGATGATATTTTAAAAGGCGAGTATTCAATAGATAACATGAAATTTGATTTTTTTAAGGATTTAGCAAGTATTGAATATTCCATTTGTAAAAAAGATAACAAAATAATTGAGTATTTCTTGGAAGATGAAATTAAAAAATTAGTTGCATCAAAAATAGGAAAAGATTGTTTGGTGGATACGCTCCATATTACTGAACGAGCGAAATATTGTTTAAAAGCAAGTGGAATTACAACTTTAAAAGGATTATTGGAAACACCTTTATACGATATGAAAAATCTAAAAAACATTGGGAAGAAAGGGTATCCTTCTATAAGAGGAGAACTTAATCGGATTTGTTATGAAATTCAATTTAATAAAGAACAAGATAGAATAAATAAATTTATAGAAATTGAAGAAGAAATGGATGAAATTGAAAAATAGGAAGTCACTTCCTATTTTTGCAGAAAGTATGAAAATGCTATCTGTTAGAGTGCATAGAAATTTGTTATAATAGGGATATGAAAGAAGGTGGTTTAATGAAAAAATATACAGCAAATGTTTTTGTTAAAGACGAATTAAAAGAAATCACAAATCGTGAAAAAGATAAACCACAGCGTATTATTGGAGAAGAACTGAAGAATTATTTATTTGATTCTAAGGATACAAAGGTTTGCATCTTGTATGGATTACGAAGAACAGGAAAAACCACTTTGATGTTGCAGACCATTTCTGAATTGACACAAGATGATTTTGAAAAAAGTGCTTATATCGAAGTAACAAATAGAGATACTATTTCTTCTTTATACAGCGATCTTGATACATTGAAAGAAGAAGGGTATAAGTATATTTTTATTGATGAGGTCACTTCCTTAGATAACTTTATTTCCATGTCTTCGTTGTTTCCTGATGTATATGTTAGAAAAGGGTTGAGAATTGTTCTGACAGGAACAGATTCTCTAGGTTTTTTCTTATCTTCTTCTCGTGAACTTTATGACAGAGCTAGATATATTCATACAACATATATTCCATTTTATGAGTTTAAACACCTGTTTCCTAATAAAAACATTGATGAGTTTATTGAATATGGTGGTACTTTAATTCCTGAATATAATGAAGATTATCCATTCTACAATGGAAAGAATGCTGAACAATATGTAGATTCTGCAATCGCACAGAACATTCAACATTCTTTGGAAAATTATGAAGAAGGTAGTAAATTCCGTTCTTTGATAAATTTATATAATCAAGACAAACTTACTAATGCTATCAATCGTGTTGTACAAAATAGAAACCATCAGTTTTCTATCAAGGTAATTCAAAGTACATTTAAACCTTCTGATTATAACTCTGTTAGAGATATAATGACTACTCGTGTTAAGAAAAATATCGAACCTAACACAGATATTCTAAACAAAATAGATTCAAGCACCATTATTGAACCATTGAAAAAACAACTTCATATTTATGATGCAAGAAAAGATGAAATACTAACAGATTCTGAAGTCTATGAGATAGAACAATATTTACGAAAACTAGAAATTGTAGATTCCTATACTGTTGAATCAGGTGACTTTAATATTTCGCCAGTAGAAAACAATATTATTACACAGTCAGGGTTGCGATACAGTCAGTGCAAGGAATTGTTGAAGATTTTAGAAAATCACAATACTTTCCGATTAGGAACAGATAAAGAACAAAATTTAATTGTTTCAACGATTGATAACAATGTAAAAGGAAAGATATTAGAAGAATTGACAATTTATAATGTCCAACAATCTTTGGATGCTGAAAAATATGAAGTATTTCAACTCTCTTATCCACCAATGCCAAGTGAAGGAGTTACAGAAGGAGAAATTGATTTAGTTATTAAAGATAAAGAATTATACACTGTAGAATTATTTGAAATCAAACACAGTTCTGAAATCGTACCAAGTCAGTACAAACATATGATTGACCCTGCAAAAATGAAATACTTTGAAAAAAGAGGATTAGAGGTAACAGGAAGAACAGTGTTATATATGGGAAAAACACAAGGACAAGAAATTGAAAGTGTGAAATATAAAAACATATCTGAATATCTTGATGAATTAAAAGTATATGATCGTAATTATCAAAAGATGCTTCTAGCACGAAAAGAATGTATAAAAAATGTAGAAGATGAATATGATGATAATGATTCATTGGATACAAAAGGTTAAATACAAAGTGGAGAGAAATCTTCACTTTTTTCAAAAATAGGAAGTGACTTCCTATTTTGAATAAAATGCAATTTTAAAATTAGTTTGCAAATATAAATTACTGTGCTATACTCTAATCGAAGAGAACATCTTCATTATTATTCATATGAGGTTTGTCCTTTGTAGTTGAAGTACAAGACAAGAGGCAAATCTCGAATCTTTAAGGTGCTTCGCTACCATGCCTGTATAATGCAGGATAGTCAAAAGACTAAAAGGCGAATAATCTATTCGGGTGCTTCGCTACCATGCCTATTCATAATCAAACGAATAGGATAGCAAACAGCTAAAAGGCGAATACAAAGTCATGTATAGGTACATGGCTTTTTTTCATGTTTGGGGGTGCTTGTATGAGCGAAAAACTAGATTTCTATGAAGTGAATGTTGATTATGTAAAATATTTAAAACAATTCGATTCTCGAATACCTAATGTGGAGTATCAGAATAGAAATAAATTTTTGTGTGGTACTTTATTTAAAATCAATGGATTGAATTATTTTGCTCCTGTATCCTCATTTAACATAAAACAAAGTTCAAATTATGTCATTGAAGTAGGAAATGTACCAGTAGGAAGTGTTCGTTATTCTTTTATGTTTCCTGTGCCTGATGCAGAAATTAAACAAAAAGTGATAAACAACGAAAGTGATTATCAATACAGATTTCTGCTAAAACAAGAATTAAAATATTGTAACAAGAATAGAGAAGTCATTCAAAGTAAAGCAAAAGCAATCTATCATAAGACATTGGATAAGAATACGACATATCATCAGTTCTGTTGTGATTTTCAATTATTGGAAAAAAAGTGTAAAGAATGGATTTATGATAAAACCATAGAGAAACATGAAAAAGGGATTCCCATGTATAAGTTTTCTTTTCAAGAGAAAATGACATTGTTAGAACTTACAAAAGACAGACATATGATTGAGTTATTAGTTGTAGATTATAATGAAGTTATTAAAAATAAAGCAACAGATAAACTTAAAAAGATAGATGAAGCTACTAAGAAAGTATCTCCAGTTCATGAACTTTTGAAGCAGAAAGAAACAGTACCCCATAAAATTTATTTTACTGATTATCAGACAACAGTTCGATTGGAATTGATAAAAGATAGTATTTGCTATTACAAGAATGAGTTGAATAATTCAATCTATGCATTGGAACGAAAAGATGCTCATTTACCTCAAGTGATGCAAAGAATGTTAGAACCATATCTAAAGGCAAATGAAAAGAATACCAATGTATATGTTCTAACAGACAGTGACCTAGCTAATAGCAATTATCATAGTCTTTTGATTGAATATCAGAATTATCCTGAACGGTTTGATTATGTGCGAAAAGGAATAGTTACTTCCAGTCAAAAAACAGCAATTATGGAAAATGAAAATCAATTTAATAAGACAGATGAATTTGATGAAATTGAAAAATAGGAAGTGACTTCCTATTTTTAGAAATGGAGAAAATATATGGAATATCATTATTTTACGATTGAAGATATAGAAATGCTTACATTTAATGGAATCCCTCATTTGCATAATCATCTTAATTATTTGATACATACCGATAAAGATCAAAAATTTACGAATGAGGACTCTGTGAGAAATGTATCCTTTATATTCGATAATGAAGGAAATCCAAAAGCATTGAGATGGACAGATGATTTAGAAAAAAGGATAGAATTAAAAAAGTATGTTTTTCGTTATATTAGAGATTTATATAAGCGATTGTTTTATGCAAGGGTTGAATGTCCTAGAAGAGATGTCCATAAGTGGAATAAGGAAATGGTTGCAGAAATGTTTGGCATCATTCGAGAAATGAAGAAAGAAAAATATTATCCATTATTTGTACAAATACACGACGATCAACAAAATTTATTCTGTCATTTTCATGTCATTTGTTTTTATGATAAAAGTAAGAAAGTGGAAGGAGAATAAACAATGAAGATAGTATTTACAGGATTGGGATTGGTTTGTTGTGGATGTGCGATATGGAATATCTACCAATTAGATATGAAGAAAAGAAATCATCATATATCCTATGAAACATATCGTGAAAAGACAAAACAATGGATTGTTGTAACAATCGTAGGTGTCGTATTGATTGGATTCTTTGGTATATAGAAAGAGGTTAGCACAAATGGATTTGAAAACACTATATGAGATACAAGAACTGATAGATTTCTGTGGGTATCATGATACTTTAGTAAAAGATATGACGAATATGGGAATCGACCTTGAATCTTTAGATGATAAAGTAAACAATGAAAGAATGGAAATTGAGAAAAATGTATATCCCAATCTCTCTGAAACTGATTTATTAAACAAAGAAAATGTAACTTTATTAGGAGAAGATACATTACAGTATTTTGAAAAGACTTTGGAAGAATGGAATCAAGGTATTATTGATTATGATAAAAACACGCTTCAATTATTTCATAAAGAAGGGAAGATATTCAGTAGTGATGTTATTGCTTGGTATGGTGGTTCAGTTTCTACAGAAGGTTTAGTCAAAGAATACAGTGATGAAAAAGATGTGGAAAAAGGTAGAAATCATCAGATTCTTTTGTTATTGGATCATGCTGTTCATTTAGGTTGGAATATAAAACATGATGATGAAGGCATTTACTTCAATAAAACAGCACCAAATGGATTAGAACTTGGTGTTCAGTTTGATGCCATTCATGAGCAAAAAAGTGTTGCTAAATTTCTTGATGCAATTGATGAATGTGGAAATGAATATAATGTAGATGAAGAATTGAGTTATTATGTGAGTGTAGATAATTACGGACAAGGATATGTTTTAGATGATTTAATTGATGATATACAATGGTTCAAAGATGAAATTGTAAAGATACATACTTCATTAGAAACCTATAATCAATAATTTTCACAAAAAGAAATAGAAGATACAGAGATTGACTTAGAAGAAATGGATAAGGAGTTGTAATGTATGAACAATCAAACAGTTATTACAGCAAGAGATATAAAAGAAATTCTACAATCATTAAAATCAGATGAAGAATTAGTTATAGATGATGAAGGTATTAAAATCATTAAGAAAGAAGATTAGGTATGAAGATAGATGTTGTCGGAATTCGATTAGTAAAGGAGCGAGAAATCGACTATGATAAACCAATTAAGAAACCAATAGATACTGTGAATTTTGTTTTAGAAGAGATGCAGGATATGGATAGAGAAATGTGTATGACATTGAATTTAGATGTGAATAATTGTGTATTAAATGCTCATGTTGTTTCTATTGGTGGATTAGATGGTTCTATTGTGGATGTAAAAAGTGTAATGAAATCAGCATTGTTGTCAAACGCTCGAGGAATTATTATGTATCATAACCACCCATCAGGAAACAGCACACCAAGTCAATCTGATTTTTTTATTACTGAAAAAATAAAGAAAGCTTGTGAACTAATGGATATTAAATTTTTAGATCATATCATCATTGGCAGAGAAAACTATTACTCAATTCGTGGCGAATATACTAAACCTTATGATGTTTCAAAGCGACAGAGAAAGCCTGAAAAAATAAGAGTATTAACGATTCAGTCTTCGGATTTAGATGTATCAAAAAAGGAATTTGCCGATAAGGATAGATGCAATTATCAAGAAGTATTACCTATTTATAGGAGATTGTTTGATGATTATAACCGAATGAAAGAAACAAATTATCCATCTTTCTTTTGGGGATTTTCTAAATTAAAAACAAAAGATATGAATGAGGCAATCGAAAGAGCCAGTGAAATGATAGGGGAAGAAATAGGAAATTCTAAAATTTATGTACTGGATATTCCTAGTGAACTTTGTTTAGAAACCGATTTTTATAATTTTGCTGATGAAATCTATGCGTATCAATATCCGAATGAAATGGAAAGTATATGGAACTCAATTTATGAAAAAAGAAATTCTGAACGACAAGTGATTTTTCCATATATTGAACCATCTATGGTTGTTGGAGAAATCGAACAAGGTAAATTTATTGAATTCAATTATGAAGAACAAGATTTAGAACTAGATGAATTTGAAAAATAGGAAGTGACTTCCTATTTTTTAGAAAGAGGTATATCATGACAATATTGGGATTTTTACAAGGTAAAGAAAAAGACAATAAAGGAAGATACTTATTTGATTATTGGGAAGCTGATAACCAATGGCTAGAAGAAACACATGATTATATTCAATGGATGTTTCCATTAGATGTAAGAAGTTTCCATCATCCTTTCGTTGCTCCTGCTTTAAAAGATGATGAAATAGAAATAGCGAAACATGATGAGAGTATTCAGAACAATATGATAATGTCTTTTCAAAGAATTTTGGAATTTTATGGATTAAGATTAAATGAAGTAGAAAACAAAATTGAGAAAAATGATTCTTTTCAAGAAAGAAGTAAGGTGTGGTTAGTTGTAAAAAATCACAATCACTTACGATTGACACGAATTATTAAAAGTATGCGTTTGTTGGGATTGGAATCCTATGCAGAAATGCTATTGGATTTTTTGATTGAGTTAGTAAGTGAAGTGGATTGTTTTACGAAAATAACTAGGTCAATATGGATGAAATTGAAGTTTAGAAAATAACTTCAATTTCCTTATTTTTTCATTTTCATTTCACAAAGAAAGTGCTAAAATACTTATAGTGGAATTAGTATGAAAACTATTCATAACAAACAGGCATTTACGAATAATCGTAGGTGCTTTTTATTTTATTTGGGTCATCAGAAATGGTGACTCTTTTCTTTTATACAAAGAAAGGTGGCTATCCTATGAAAAAGAATTATCTATCTGTATATAAATGCAATGAATTTAGAGTGGTAAGTAATGAGTTTGTTGGTCGTATCGTAGATACACCTGAAAACATTTCTGCTTTTGTTGTATCGGCTGATTTTAATTCCAATTACGCATTAGTGGACGATATGGATACTGTTAAAGTGTTTACTATGGGTAATTTTTTAGATTTAGTGCCTGATACAGAGTATTTAGAAAAGGAATTAAGACCAGTCTTATTACAAATGCAGTTTGGAGAAATAGAAGTACCTAATGTAAAATACGAACCAATTAAAAAGAGCTTAGAAGAGTTTTTAGGAGAAAAGGGATTATCTTCTCCGATTAGTGATTTTTTAGATGATAAACTTCGTTCAAATCGACAACTAAAAACAGAACGAGGTGCAAAAAAGTTTTATAGGGATGCTAACAAACACCGAATGGAGTATGCGGAAAAAAGAAGTGAAGCAATTAAAGAATATAATACATTCGTTAAAGAGGGAAAAATTATTCCCAAAACGCTGATAGAAAGAACTTTAGATAAGGCACAAGGGCATTCGGATAATCCATCCGTTCAGGCAGCTAGAAGAATAGCAGAAAAAAGAGGATATGATTGGAGAACAGGAGAAAGACTTGAGAATGCAAAAATAGATCATGTTCAATTTCAGCAACTGGAAGTTTATCGAACAGGGGAGTTAAAAGGGTATGCCGATTTCTCTGTTAAAATTGGAGATAATATAATTGAAGGATTATATCGTATCTATGACCCTGAGAATGGAAAATCGCAAACGATTGTAAGTTTTGATAATGGATACTCATCTAAAGATATTATTGATACTCATTGCGATACGATAGAAAGAGAATTAAAACTTGCTACAGAAGATACTTATAAAAGTATGTCAGAAACAAGTAAAGGTTTTGAAGAAATAGAACAAGATGGGTTCGATCATGATGATATAGAAATTTAAAAAAACTATATTAAAGGGCAGACCAAAGTCCTAAGTTATTAAGATTTTTGACAATTTTAATATAAGAAAAAGTGGATCTAAAGCCTATATGACTGATGATTCACACCCTGTAATTTCGTACAGGTACGAAACATACTGAAAATTACAGGTGTTTGGTGGACTAAAAATGCGTGAATGTATTCATTCAAGAATTTGCAAAAATAGGAAGTCACTTCCTTTTTTTGAAAGAAGGTGGAGTAAATGGAGCAAATGGGATTGTTTGATTTTTTGGATGAACAAAAACTAGAAAAGCCCAAAGATGTCTATTATATATCTAAGGAAGATTTAGAAAGTCAATTCATTGATGGTTATACACTTGGCTATCATTATGAATGGACTGTACAAAAGCCGAATTATAAGGGAGAAAACTTTATAGGGCTTTTACCAAACAATCGTGTTTATAAAAACGGGTTCATTTATCAATTTAAAACAGAGAAAGAAGCAAAACAACTGATTGTGGATACATATCAAAAATGGAAAGATTCTTTTGAAAGAATGAAAGCTGATAAAGAAAGTTATCCTGTTGTTGAATATGACAACAAACCAAGAGTTAGAAAAAATCTATATTTGCTAACAGAACCAGTGAAACAACATGATGGTAGTCAAATGATATTTTCAGAACATTGGTATAGTGGTTTAAACGGATATTTCTATACTCTTACTCTACCTTATGAAGATAAGATGGATTTACAAGGAAGAATCCTATATCAAAAAGATAAGATTGAGAATGTGTCATGGTATATCAATCGTGATCTAAAAGATAAAAGAAAAGCACCTATCTTTTATACATATATCCAAGAACTTATGGAAAGATGTGATTATCTTGTAAATGAGTTAGGATACAACAATCTTGAATATATGGCAACATTGCCTGATTTAGAAGTGCTAGAACAAATGTATGAAAAACACGAAAAAGAGCGTGAAATATATTTAAAAGAGCATCCAATAGAAGAACAAAAAATGGATGTAGAATATGAAGAAATCGAAGAAGATTTAGACGAAATGGATATGGAAATATAAAATATACCTTAGAAAGTAGATGAATATGAGAAAAGATAGAGTTTGGATGAAATTTAAGAAAGAGGATTTTAATCAGTTAATGGGAGTCTTATCAAAACAAATTGAAAGATACTCGGAAATAGAAACACAGAATCTAAACTTAAAAGCAGATATAAAAGATGAAAAAGAATGTTTACTGGATTTACAAAATAAAATTTGGAGATATTCGCATTTTGAAAAAGAAAGTGAACTGATTACCATGGATATGTTTCCATCCGAGGTTAAAAATTTATTTTGGACATTTTTGTTAAATTCATTACATGAGCATGATTATACAAATGAATCCTATTTTGATGAATATTCAAAGAAACATGAAGAATGTATTTATAAAGGAAACAAGTTATCAAAAGGAGCAATTCAAGAATTATATAACATGAATAGTGTTGGATATGATTGGTTGATTTGTAACAAAGATGGAAGAATTTTCTTTGCAGATCATGGATTATATCCTTTGGAAAAAGGCGATAAAGTTTGGAATAATAATGAAATTGATGGATACAGTGTTTCAGCATTCGTGGAAGATAAGAAAAAGCGTTATAAATCACTTGTATCATGGGAAGATGAACAACCATTTGATATTTACGAATTTTTACTTACACAAGATATAGAAATGTGATTACTTGGTCGCATTTCTTTTTACATAGTAAGGAAAAAAGAAAGTAGGTGGAGAAATGTTAGAAAAAACAGTATTACAGCAATTACAAAAAATATTTCCTATGGAAGTAAATCGTGAGGAAGCTGATGCAGGAGAAAAGATTCGATTACGAAATGATGAACAAAAAGTAGAGATAAATTTTATTCTTGATGGACACTTGGAACAAGGATATGGGTATAAGAATTTTAAAGCCTATGATTGTGATGTCTATGAAACCAGTTATATTTCTGAATATGGATATGAAGAATATAAGAAACAAATCCAAGAGGTGATTAACCACTATAATAAAAACGAACTCACTCTTGAAGAATTGGCAGATAGCGTAAAAGAAGCAGAAAAAGATAATGGATATAGTCATAAGGACTTCTTGGTACTTACTAATTATCAGGAAGAAATTTCCAGTCATTTATTTGATGCTGTTGATTGGCAGTATCCTGACACCTTATTTGATGAATGGATAGATGGTAATGAAATCAATAAGATAGGGAATAAGTACATTTTCACAGCAGGTATGGAATTAAATGATTTCTTAAAAATGGAATATCTAAAAGACTTTCAACAAGGTAATGTAAATATCCTTGAAGTAGATGGCAAGAAATATGTTAGTTTAGAAGATTTGATAAATTTTGATGTAGATAGATATTTTGAAAAATGTTTGAATGTCGTTTATGAAAATGAAAAAAGGGAATCTCAAATGCAGGAAAAAATCATGCAATTTCATTCCAATTTGGAATTTGTGAATAAGAAATACAAAAATGTAGATGTTGTTTTAAAAGTATGGGCAACAGAAATATGTAGAGAGCAAGGATTGAGTGATTATTATCATGTACAGGATGTAAAAGATGCATTTAGGACAATGGAATATATTGATGAAAAAGAAGCTGTAGAGATTGTTTTAAACGATTCAGAAGAAACACTTATCTATCACAAGAGTCCTGAAGAAGAATATTTCACAAGAGAAGCATTAAAACATGAAACAATCAATTTTGATAAAGAAAGTGAAATAGAAGAGGACTTAGATGAACTTGAAAAATAGGAGATAGAAAAATATGAAGGATACATATGATTTTACTTATGCACAAGATTTAAGACATTTTATAGGATTATTGTTGGATGATTATTGTCCGACACAGTTAAAAATCTTTGATTCAGACATTGTATATGATGTGATAAAAGATTTAAAGCAATTCAAAATTGAATTGACAGGGAATCGAATTTTTGGTGACTGTTGTTTGGAGTGTAATGCATTACTCAATAAAGATTTAGAACAGCTAAAAGAAGATTTATCATATACGGATATGGATGAACTTAGTGAAGAAGAAAAAGAAATCGTAAAAGAATTCTTAGATTCGTATAAGGGTAATTATAATTTGATTGAATTTAATTGTAATGGACAATGTAGCACGATTTGGATACGAGATAATTTAACAGATAGTGAACTAGAGGCTTGTCAAATTATTGATAAGCATTTTGATGCATTCAAAAAATTGGAAGAACGAGTGGATATTGAAATGTTCAATATTAGAAAAGAAGCCTCTATAGAAATGAATGAAGTCGAAGAAGATTTAGATGAAATTGAAAAATAGGAAGTCACTTCCTATTTTTTGTTTAAAGGAAGGTGTTCCCCAATGACAAAGATAGAAACATTAAAGAAAATCAATAAGAATATCGTTCATGAAGATGGTACGATTACTTCTTTTGATAAACAGTTAATTCAGTTGATGAGTGGTATCTATGACACAAGATACCCATTGATAGTTGCAGACAGCACACACTCACTAGATTATATAAAAGACTTTGCGACAGATAATCCATTAGTCATGAATGTATCGACTGTTATTAAACTTAGGGAAAAGCATGATATAGGGTATGAGTTTGTCAGTAACTGTGAAATGTATCTAAAAGAAAGCGTGTTGGCATTTGACAGTTACCAACACGATACAAGTAAGATTATTTTATTAGATGAAGTGGATGACGATGGATTTCCAATGATTGCAATATGCAGAGAAAACAAAGATATGGGTGGAAATCTTCTGTTGAATGAAATCACATCCATTTACGAAAAAGAAAAATTAGAACAATTATTAAATCGTTCATATGAGAATGATAAAACTTTTTACACAAACAAAAAAACAGAGCAATATGTAAAATCTAGAGGACTCCAATTGTCCAAAGGTCTTACATATGCCCTGTCTAATTATTATACTAGGGAAAGTTTCAATAAAAGTCAAGTTGAACAAGACTTGGCAAAAGAAAAAGGTTGTATAGAAGAAACTTATGGTATGGATTTAGAAGAAGATTTGGATGGAATTGAAAAATAGGAAGTGACTTCCTATTTTTTGTAAACGAAAAAACAGAGCATTTATAAAGTCTGCCAAGCTCTAATTGCTCATAAACCTTATAAATGCTCTATCTACTTCATATGATAGACAATGTTTTACGAAAAATCAAGTTGAATATAATTTGTCAAAATGTAAATTTTATGGTTCAAAACATAACTTAATAAATCAAAAGAAGATGTTGAAGAATATGAAATGGATATTGCAGAGGATAGATGGTAAACAGTGAAATCGTCCATCATGAAATGAATGAAATCTTGAAAATAAAGAAAAAAAGAGGTAAATAAAATGAGATTTGATAAGGAAAGATTTTTAAAAGACTTGCAGGAGAAAAAGCCTGAAGTGTATGGAAATGACAAGGTACAGGAATTGATAGGAATTGTCATTGATAGACATTATAAGAAAGTAGAAAATGACAACATTGAAATCTTTGGATGATTTAAGAGATTTACTCGAAGCTCATGATTGGAAAATTTATGATGGGGGAACTTCATGGGAAATTGAACAATATTCGCCAGCAGGAGAAGATTTTGTTTTTTGTATTCAACATGATAAGTCATTAGAAAAAGCAGTCGAACAAATTTGTGAGTATGCAATGAATTTTGATCAAGAGGAACATATTGCCATGTGGTTAGAAGCAAGAACTGTTGATGACAATCGCATGAATGTACCTTCGCCTAGTGAACTTGTAGAAGATGCAAAAGAAATTCAAGGAATGTTGGATGAATTGGATTATGTATTGGATAATTGTACATTGATGGAAAAAAAACAAGAAAAAGATATAGAACTTGAAGAAGAAATGGAAGATATAGAGAAATAGGAAGTGACTTCCTATTTTTTTAAAAGAAAGTAGGTGGAAAAATGGCAGAACAACAAAACTCTATGTTTCAACAAAAATATCAGATGATTATCAATCAAGCAAGCGTTCGTGAAGTCATGGAAGAATATGGTTTAAAGATTGTTAAGAAAGGGAAAGATTTTAAAACAGTTTGTCCTTTTCATGACGATCACGACCCATCCTTGAGTATCCGTGACGACAAGATTTGGAAATGTTTTGTGTGTAATGAAAGTGGAAATGCAATTTCTTTTGTTCAGAAGTATGAAAACAAAGTGTTAGGGAATCGAGGATTTACAGTACGAGATGCAATGAATAAGGTAATTGATATTTGTCATTTGAATATTCCAAAAGAACAAAACAATCAAAATTCACTAAATGCACAATATTCTCATAATTCTCGTATCTATACAGAGCATGAACGAGTTTTGTTAAATACGCTGAATAAAATCAAAGAGATTGCCAATTACAATCTGATAAGTTTAGGAAATACAGAAGCAAAACAATACCTTCTTAATCGAGGATTTACAGAAGACTTAATTCAAGAATTACAGTTTGGTTATATTTCTTATGAACAAATACAGCAGTGGATTGATAAAACTTTTTTGCCACTAGAACATCTATTGGAAACTGGATTTATTCGACAAGATGAAGAAGGAAATTATTATCCAGTCTTTGGAAATCGTATCTTGATTCCAGTGATGGATGAACGAGGAAATACCGTTACTTTTAGTGGACGAGCCATTCATGGCGAAGAACCTAAATATCTACATGGTAGAAATACAGAGATATTTATGAAATCCAATCATCTATACAATTTCAATGTTGCGAAAAATTATGCCTACAACGATAAGATATATGTAGTAGAAGGATTTATGGATGTTGCAGGTGGAAATAAAATGAACATCCGTAACATTGTTGCGACTATGGGAACATCTTTTAGCGAAGAGCAAATTGCTATGTTACGCAGATTGGATTGTGAAATTGTATTGATGCGTGACAATGATAATGCAGGAAAACAGGCAATGGTAAAAGAAATCCCTGAACTAATGAGTAAGAAATTGAAAGTTAGTGTAGTAGATTTAAACAAAGTTAAAGAAAATCTACAGCTTGCAGAAGATAAGGATAGCAAAGACCTTTGGGATTTCGCTAATGCAGGAGCAGTAGAGCAGGATTTAGAAAAAGCACGAGTATCAGGCTTTCAATATCTGATGAAAAATCAGTATTTCTTAGATAAGGATTTCAATACAGAAACCATACGAGAAGCCTATGACGAAGCAAAGAAAGATGAACTTATAAAAACTTCATATGATGAGATGAATTTCAAAGATTATGTAGCAAAACATTCTACTTATTCAAAAGAAGAAGTGGATGATATTATTCATTCTTTGTCACTGGAAGAAAAAACAAATCCTATCTTTCAATTCCAAGTCAATCTGATGGAACGATATATCATCAGTAATTCCAATACCTATGTCAATCGAACAGGGGATAAGACAATGGTGGAGTTCTATCAAAAGAATTATGATCGTCTTCGTCAAAATATCTTAAATCGTTTCCATGAAGACCCTACACGATACCTTTCTCCTGAACTTGATAAGGTATTGATTCCTGCTTTAGTGCAGGACACTATGGTAAATGATGAACTGTGGTTACGATATGAAACGATACATAAGTTTAAACACGAAAATGTATTCAATAAAACATTCGTAAAGAATACGATTGGACAACAAGCACAAATGAAGTTGGACATGGAACAAAAACGATTGGTCGTTAAGCAATTTGAAAAGACATTTACAGATGATGAAAAGTTAGAATTCGAGCATATTGATGAATTATATATTGTTAATAAATATCAAGAACTATCAGGAATCATTGATATAGAAGGTTCTGATAATGCAAAATTCTTGTTAGAGGCTTTAGAAATGAAATGGATAGGAAAAAAAGAAGGAATGTCGGTTTTCTCTTATAGTTCTATTTTTGATAAATCTATGTTGTTTGCGATTGATCCAAAGTATAAGACAGCAGATGGCAAAGATTTTAAATCCATTCTACTTTACAACAACAGTGGTGGAAGTTTGAAATTGACAAAGAACAATATTGCAACCCCACAAAAAAGCAATGGAAAACAAGAAGTTGAACAAAGTATTCAAAAAGAGAAAACAGTATCTAAAGAGAGAACTTTCACTGTCCACCATAACTTAATAACAAGAGAAACAGACGATTCTTATTTTGTTAGAATTCCTAATACAATGGCGAAGAAATATATGTATATCCCTAAAAAAGATACACAATGGTCGGCAAATCGAGAAATTTTGGTCGCAACTGTATCTACAAAGGATACTTTCGCTATTTATCGTTCAGATGGACAACAACAGGAAACATGGGATTGCAATGATTTAATGAAGCGTTGGGAAGATAAAACAAAATACAAAGAAACTCCTCAAGAGAAACCATTAAACAAAACATTGCATCCATTACCAATGAAGCCAAGACAAATAACAAATGAGAAACCAAAAGCAGAGAAGAAATTGAATATTCCAAAGCGTACAACAGAACTTGTACAGAAATTCCATAAATACAGAATTCCAGTCAATCAGATTTTAAACAGTGAGAAGAACACATTGATGGTACGAAGTGTTGTGCAGGGATATACTTTGTTTATTCCAAAGACAAGTGTTAAATATGTAGATGGTCGTAATTTCATAGAAATCACACCTGAAGTATTAGGTACAGATAAATTTAAAACAATTTCCACAATTACTGTAGGAAGAGATACAAAAGATGGCATGGAATTAAAAGGAAATATCTCTTTTAATGAATTGGATACACTTCTTTCTTCTGAAGGTAAGAAGATATGGGCGATTGTAGATGAACATAAATTAGTTGAACAATCCAATGGATTCATTCAAATACCAATCTTTAAAGATCGTACCTATGGATATGTGCGTGTCAATAAAAAGGAACTAGAGCGAATCAACGACACACAAGTTGCGTTGGTTTCTAGTCCATATCATGAATATTCTGCTTATAAAAAATCAGGTGAATTTAATGGACTTGTTTGTGCGAAAGACATTGACTACCTTTATAACGAATCTACAAAAGGTTCGATTGATATAGATAACATGGAAGCTACGGAAGAGTTAGAAAAGGAAGTGAAAACATATGAATGATACTAAAATGGATATTCAGCGTTCAGGGGAAACGATTGAAAAAAATGCCGTAAAGTATTCTGCAAAAGCAACAAAAGGATTGGCAAAACTAATGAAGATGATTACCTTATATGGAATCAAGATGTATGCGAATCCATTAAAAGCCATTAAGAAAGATGGACCAAATATGACACTGATTCATTCGCCTGAACTTACCAAAGAAGAGGCGAAGGTAATGATTGCTAAATTAAGAGAAGCTGGCATCCTTGCAACCTATCGTGAAGTTGAGCCATCAGGAAAAGAAATACGAAGAGGTATTTCAATTCACAACCAAGAGAAAATAGCAAAGAATGATATTAAATTAGCACAATGGAAAGATAAAGCTATCAAATATGAACGCTTTGCTATTCTTGGTAAATTTTGTGAATCACAAGTAGAGAAATATCAAGATTTAGTGAACGAGGAAAATAAAACATCTTCAGAAAACAAATTTATTTTTGTTGTCAATCAAAGACACTCGAATGCGTTAAATGAAATGTTGGCAGATATACAAGAAATGCGATTAACAAAAGACTTTGACAATGGAGTATTTGATATTGAAAGAGGAACAGATGAAAATACTATTTCTGAACTAAAGATGAAGGATATGGAGTTGAGTGTTGAAACAATGGAAGAAGGCATTGAATACGGAAACCGAATGATTGCTGAATTTCCTCATGCAGATACCTGCCGTCATATCATTACAAAAGAAGAGTTTGTAGAGCATTATGAAGATATGTGTTCTCAAGAAGTCTTTGGTGCAACACTTCAAGATGAAGATCATGTCATGGTTGTCTATCATAAAAGTTCTCGTGAGCGTATGGAAGAAATTCTAGGAACAGAGGGGCATAAAATTATTGAATATGGTGCGAATGGTGGAGAAACACTACAAAACCTTAAAAATGGAGATGCACCGATTCATGCGATTGTACCAAAAGAAGAAATGAAAAAGTTTAGAGAGAAATATGATGGATATGATTATATTGCTCGTAAACAAGAAGATGGAAATTATGAAATTCATGTATCTGAACATCAAACAAAAGCGATTGATAGGGAAATGAAACTAAAAAACCAACAAGCCCACGAAGACTCAACAAAACAACAATCCATAGATTTAACCAAGGATTCCGTTCAAAAGGAAGATAAAGGAAACAGTATTTCGTGGGCTGAAAAAGATATGGCAAATCAAGAAGACTTAAATTCTTTAAATGAGTTCGATTTAGAATTGAGCAAAGAGGATGAATAGCCATGAAAGTAAAACGAGAATATAAAAGCAACACAGTCATTGTAGTCCTTGTACTACTGATTGTGTTTTATTTTGGCTTGCGATTAGGAACACTGGTGGAATTAAATGATGGAGAGTGGTCGTTTGAAGTATTAAATCAAGCAAGCGATCAATTCTTCTCGTTTGAGCCTCTTATCTTTAATCAATTCACACTAATGATAGGTTCATTTTTAGCATTATTTTCATGGATGATTTATGAAACGCTACATTCTTCTTATAAAAAGAATATGCAGGAAGAAGCCTTTGGTAGTGCTAAATGGAATGACCCTAACTTCACAAAAGAAATTCGTGAAAAGAATATGTACAATAACTGGATATTCACAAAATCAGAGATTTTTTCTAAAAATATGAAAGTTACAAAACGAAATCGAAACTGTACTTTGATAGGAAGACCCGGAACTGGGAAATCAAGATATTGGTTAATTCCTAATATCTTGAATACAATGGCAGAAACAATTATCATTACTGACCCTAAAGAAGAAATTCTAAAGGCAACAGGAATGAGTTTAAAGAAAAAAGGATATGATATTCGAGTTTTGAATATCAAAGATAAATGGCGAAGCGACCATTATAATCCACTAAAGTATATTCGTAAATTACCAAAAGAAGCGTTTTTGTTAGACCTAGATAGTGATGAAAGCCGTCAGGATATTGTACAAGAATTGATGGATGAAGGACGAAATATTGCTGAAGATGATGTCATGAATCTAATCAATACGATTATGGAGAATACAAAATCCGAAACGATTGAATCGAATACAGGAGATCCATTTTGGGAAAAAGCTGAAATGGTGTTCTTGCAGGCATTGTTTTATTATGTGATTTTCAATTATCCAATCGAAGAACGAAATTTCAGAAAAATCATGGAACTGATTCGTAAGGGAGAACCTGACAAAGAAGGAAATTCTGAACTTCGTAATTTATTTGATGTATGGGAAAGTAAAGACCCTGATAACATTGGTATCAAACAGTGGAAACATTTTGTCGTATCGGCAAAATCTCCAAAGATGATGTCCACCATTATTATGACGGCATCAGCCCGACTTGCCCCTTTTAACTTGCGTGAAGTAGATGAAATGACAAACAATGACACCATGGAACTAGATCGTATCGGTATGTCAGTCAATGCTCCTGAAGGGGAACATGGGCGAGTTGCCTATTTCATCATTTCCGACCCTAACAGCAATGCGTTCAACTTCCTAATGAATATCATGTATTCACAGATATTCACAATAATCGATCAAAATGCACAAGCAAATGGTGGACGATTGCAAACTCCATGTAATATCTATATGGATGAGTTTAGACAACAAGGTGCTATCAATCGTTTCCTAGAGTTTTGGGCGTATTGTCGTGGATTGGATTGTGGAATTACGATTATTCTTCAGTCTTTATCACAGTTAAAGAAAATCTATAAAGATGAATGGGAAACTGCATTAGATTGTTGTGACTATATCTTTTTCTTAGGTTCTCGTTCAAAAGAAACTTTGGAATATATGAGTACTATGTTAGGAAAACAGACATTGTATAAAAAGTCTTCAGGACGAACCTATTCAAGACAAGGTTCATCCTCACAAAACTGGGATGTCTATGGCAGGGAACTTGCTACAATGGATGAATTGGCTGAACTAGAAGCAGGGCATGGTATTTTATTGATGGCAGGAACAAAACCTTTCTATTCTGAACTGTATGATCTAAAGAGTCATGATGATTACAGTGATATGTGGGAAGCATGGACAGAACAGGATGGTACGAAAGACCCTGAATTTAAGAAAACAAAAGAATGGAAAGAGAACCATGCGAAATTGTACGATCATCTACAGGAAATGAAAAAACCAAGAAAGTCAAAGACAAAGCAACAGCAAGAATTGATGAAAGCGATTGGAGTACCATGTACTGTACAAGAGCCATTTGAAATGAAAGTAGTAACAGAAGCACAGCTTGAAGCAAAATATGGAAAAGGAAAACTGAAAGCTGTTTGGAGCGATATAAAATAGCATATCTTAGCTACTCTATATATTTTATTGAAAGGGGTGATGCCCTTAGAAATGAAGGGATAGAAATAAGGGGAGCATTTTTTATATGCAGGCAAGGTGCCTGCTTTTTTTGTTGTTAAGAAGGAGGATTATGAAAATGGAAAAACTAACAGCAATGAAAAACAATATGTCAAAAAAGACAAGAGAAAAAGTGGCGAAGGCAGGGCTTATCGTAAATACGACAGCTATGATGATGGTATTGAATATGACAAATGTATTCGCAGTCAATTCCAATACGGATTCTATCGACCAATTTATTGATTTCGTGTGTGACTGGTTGATGAAGATTGGTGGAGTTGTAGGACTTGTTGGTGGTGTGTTATTTGCGTTAGGATGGCAAAGAGATGATGCTGAAGGAAAGAGTCGTGGGTTAATGACTTTGATGGCAGGATTTATGCTAATTGCCATTGCACAAGCACCTGATATTTTTGGTTTATAAGATGTATGGGCGAGTAGAAATATTTGCCCTGTCTTTTTAGGAAAGGAGTGAAGTCAATGTTTGGAGAAATTGCAGAAGCACTGATGGATATAGCTTTTAGTATATTTGGTTTTGATATTGATATAGGAAATTTAGGATTGACAGCCAAAGGACTTTGCGATTGGACAAAAATTTCTTCTTCTGAATTTGGTACGATTGCAGAAACCTTGAATGGTGCGTTTGTATCCGTTGGATTACAATTACTTACCGTATTTGTAATGATTGATTTAATAAAAAAGGCAATGGAAATTGATCGTATTTCTTGGGAGCGAATCGTTATGAGTGTTGCACGATTTTTGATATTTAAGATGTTAATTACTTATTCATATGAATTTTTAAATATGATTATGAAAATCGGACAACAATTTATGAATATTCTTCTTAGAACAGTAAATTATCAGACAAGTGCAGGGACAAGTATTGGTGCTACGATAGGCGATATGATAAATAATGCAGAGGGGCTTGAACTTATTATTAACTTTACCCCTGCCATAATGTTTATGGTTTTTATCGTCATTTACTTGCCTTTGATTGGAACATTTGTAATGTGTATTGCACAAATATTCAGCAGAGTCGTAAAAATTGTCTTAGCATTTGCCTTTGCACCAATCCCACTTGCCATTGGAACATGGGAAGATGGTAGTGGCACAGGAAAACGATTTATTATGAATGCTGTAGCTTTAGCATTTGAGGGATTGGTAATGATTCTTTGTGTACACATTTATGCATTAGGACTTTCTGATATGCAATCTGGTTTAATGGTACAGGGAAATAATTGGGGAGAATGTCTTGGTTGTATGATTGGTATTTTACTTATGAATGGTATCTTGACTACAGCTTTAACAACTTCTTCACAATTAGCAGAGAAATGGAGTGGTGCATAGTATGGATGATATTAGAATCAGAACGCATAAAGAACTTTCAGGAGTGGCAGAAAAATACTATGGATTTACTTTTCGACAATGGTTGTTTCTTATTTTAACTGGAATTATTACAGTGCCTACCTATCTATATTTGACACCAATCTTGGGAGATGAGATTTCAAGTTGGATTGTCATTATCATGGGTTTACCTCTTATGCTTTGTGGCTTTTTGACATTGCAGGGAATGACAGCTGATAGATTACTACCTTTCTTAAAAAGACATTATTTGGATTTTGGAAAGCCATTGGAGTATAAGACCGAAAAAGAGTTATTGGCTGAAAAAGAAGCAAAGAAAAATAAAGGTAAGAAGAAATCAAAAGATGAATCTGTTCAAATAATCGAAAAGCCGAAAAAACTTACAAGAGCTGAAAAGAAACAGGCGAAAAAAGATAAGAAAGCATTGTTGAAGATTGAACAAGAACAGAAGAAAGAAAAAGCTCGATTGGAAAAACAAAAAGAAGCTGAATTGAAGATAGAGCGAAAGAAAGCCAAAGAAAAAGCAAAGGCAATGAAATGGTATGGGGATTTAGATGCCAACAAGAAAGCCTTGATTGAAGAGCGTACTATGGAAAATAGTGAAAATGCACTTACGAAAGAAGATATTGAAAATATTGTCCGTCTAGGTGAAAAAGCAAAAGGCTATTTAGAAACAATAGAGAAAGGAGTCGAAGAAGATGTTCAAAAAGAAGGAAAAGACAGAGAAACTGAAGAATCCAAAGACAAAGAAACCGAAAAAGCAAAAGAAACAAAAGCAACAGAAATCAGTGAATAAGCCAAACGAAAAATCATCCAACACGAATCCTTTTATTTCTTTGTGGAATAAACGACCAACAGTTTTTGTACCAAAGACCAATCAGCAAGTGTTTACTATGCTGTTTAAGGATTACAAAGAAAATATCATGCGAATCAGTGATGATATATATTCTATCTGCTTTGAATATACAGATATTTCTTTTGCAAAAGCAGATTTAGAAGATGCAGGGGCAATCTTTTTGAAATGGGTGGATTATCTAAATTCATTTACAGATAAGGCACATATTCAAGTCACAAATGCCAGCACACCAGTGAATACAGAAAAGTATAAACAACAATTCATTTATGATGAAGAAAGTATGGCTAGTGAACAGGAAAGACATTTAGCCCATGAATTTAATACCTTGATTGATGATGCCATTGGAAAAAAGAAAAATACACTGATTACAAAAAGATATGTAACAATATCGCAGAAAGCATTGAATTATGAAGATGCCAAAGCGATATTTTTTAATATCTACAGAAAAACAGAAGAAAAGTTTAAGGATTTAAAATCTAGTATTCGTATCGTACCTGTTAATGAGCGTTTGACTTTGATTCATGACTTTTGGAATATTCAAACAGCAGATGAAAAAGGAATTAAAGATTTTGAAGAATATCGTAAGGAAAAAGATTTAACGATTTATGATGTGCTTGCCCCTCATGAATATATCAATCTAAGAGAAAGTGATTATATTGAAATCACACCTCAGGATGTTTTAAATTCAGACACCGAAACAGATGAAGTTCATAAGAAACGCTTTATTCGTTGTCTGTATATTGAACCTGATTTTCCTAATGCAATTACTCCAAAGTTTTATAATATTTTAACTACGATTGAAGATTTACACCTTGTTACGACAATCAATATTCAGCCAAATGAAACGACCAAGATTGTAAAGAAATTATCCAAATTGCAATCAGGGTTGGAAACAGAGCGTTATAACAAGGTTAAACAATATGCGAAGCAACAGATGAATTATGAATACATGAAAGATAAGAAACTAGAAACGAAACTAGATGATGTTACACAAATGATTGAAGATATTCAGTATAACGATCAAAAGGTTTTCTGTGAAAATATCTGTTTATGTATTGTTGCTGATACCTATTCTGAATTAGAAGAACAGACTGTTAAAATTCAAAATAAAGTAGGAGAAATGTTAATTCGTATTTTACCTTTAAAATGGCAACAATTAGAAGGAATTCAAAATACACTTCCATTAGGACATAACACACTACAATTTCAACATAAGGAAACTTCTGAAGCAACAGCCGTTCATGTTCCGTTTAACTCAAAAGATTTTACACATCCAAAATCAATCTTTATGGGAATCAATCTAGTGAGTCGTAACCCTATCTTTATAGATAGAAAACGATTGATAAATGGAAATGGATGTATTTTAGCGACATCAGGGGCAGGAAAATCCTTTCAAGCGAAAACAAATGCCGAACAAGTATTATTACGCTACCCTGATGATGAAATTATCTTTATCGACTTCCAAAAAGAATACGGAGAAGCTGTTCATGAATTAAATGGACAGATTATTACCATTTCCGATTCTACAAAGACTTATATCAATCCATTAGATTTAGATCAAAACTATAGTTTGTCTGAAGATGGTGGAGATTCGCCAGTAAAAGCAAAAGTTGAATATATGCAAGGTTGGGTGGAATCTATCATTGATGAAGGAAGTTTAAGTCCGATTGAAAAGACAATCGTAGATAGATGTGTACGACATATCTTTGAAGAGTATGAAAAAAGTGGTTTTATGGATGAAAGTAAACAACCTTTATTAAAGGATTTCCAAGAAGAATTGAATGTTCAGCCTGAAGAAGAAGCGAAGAAAATGGCAAAAGCCTTAGAGCGTTTCGTCAAAGGTACACAGGATATATTCTCGCATCCTACCAATGTTGATATTCATAACCGAGTCGTATCGTTTGATATTTCTGAACTTCCTGCCTCTATTCAAACGGCAGGATATTTAGTAGTCTTAGACCATATCATGAATCGTTTGATTAAGAATAGAGCAAAAGGTATCAATACATGGATTTATATTGATGAATTCCATATCTTGCTTGCCAATCCATCAGGGGCTGAATATGTAGCAAAGATTGTCAAAATTGGTCGTAAATATAATGCCATGATTACCGTTATTACACAGAATATTGAGGATGTTTCTGCGAATGAATGGGGTAGAAAAATTTTAGGAAATGCCGAATTTGCTATCATTTTGAAACAGAAGAAACGAGATCGACAGATTATTTGTGATATTTTTGATATTTCTGAAGGGGAAGCACGATATATCGGTAATGATGCAAAACAAGGGCAAGGTGTCATTGTCTTTGGTTCAGATAAGATTCCATTCTATAACCATGTGCCAAAAGAATTCCGTATCTACCAGTTGAACAATACTGATAAAAAGGCGATTGCTAGAACATAAAGTGTATGTCAAAAGAAACTAGAAAAGATGTCAATAAGACATTTCGTTCAGGGGAGTTTGCTACCAGTAAAGGACTTCGTTGGACTGGTAAGGGATTGGATAAGAGTGCCAAATTTGTTTCCGAATGGAAATATAACAGACAAGGAAGCCAAGATGATGGTTCAGATGGAAGTGGTGGAAAGGCTACTTTAGGAATTCAAACACAAATGGATAAGCCAAATGCAGAGACTGGTAATGCATTGTCACAAGAGAATGATAATAGTGCTGTAAAAACGACAGGTTCACTTTCCAAATCAGATAACGATATTCCAATCAGTAGTATGAATGAACAGGAAGGTTCTGCTGTTTTAGGTATTAAAACAATGGAATCTTCCAATGGTGTTTCTGTTGAGAATGCAGTTATAGGAAATAATGATAAAAACAGTGCTATTTCCAATATCAAGACATTAGCAAATACTGGGGATGGAAAGAAAGGCACAGGTCAAAACTTGAAAGGAAAAATGGGAGAAGGAGAAGAGGGTTCACAACACTCAAATCGTTTTGTTTCTTTTATAAATCGACATACTTTTGACTTTCAACCAACACAAGGTAAATTTTCCAAAGCAATCACTGTTGTAGGAAAAACTTCTGTAGGAGCAAGCAAGGTTGTTAAAAAAGGGGCAAGACTTTCTCATAAAGTAGAAAAAGCAACCAATGGCGAAGATGTTACAGGAATGAAATTCATTGAAGGAGAAGTTGGACGAAAGGCAGGAAAGGTAGCAGGAAAAGTTGGGAAGAAAGTTGGAAAAACGACAGCGAAATATACCTATAAAGGTGGTAAAAAGGCAATACAATTTTCTTATGTAACTGTAAAATCTTCTATTAAAAAAGGAGTGCAAGTTGCAAAAGCAAGTACCACGGTAGTGAAACGAGCAATGGCAGTTATCTTTCAAACTGTTACAAAAGCTGTTACTACTATCGCTCAATTTCTTGCTCCTTTCTTTATGTCCGTATTGGCAGGGGCATTGGCACTTGGATTCATTCTTATTTTAATAGGTGGTGCAGGTGCAACCGAACAGCACTGTAGTACTGATTATGTATTTTCAGATGGAACAACAGAAGGAAATGCACAGGCTGTATGGACATATTTAAAAGGAAAGGGATTATCGGATGAAGCTGTTTCAGGCGTTATGGGAAACATGGAGCGTGAATCCAATTTTGACCCTGCCCTTATTGAAAAAGGGTATCCATATCAAGGACATGGCTTAATCCAATGGAGTTATGGAAGAAAAGACAATTTATTGAAACAGGCAACCTTAAAAGGTGTTTCGTGGACGGATTTAAACTTTCAACTAAACTTCTTATGGGAAGAATCCTTATCTCCTGAATCCTATTATGGAAAACAATTACAGAGAGAAGGATTTTATGAAAATAAAAGTCCATCAAGATGTGCTTATTTGTTCCATAAGATTGTAGAAAGGTCGAGTGATTCCTATCAGTCGATTTTAAATACTCGCTGTAAGTCGGCAGAGAAGTGGTATGATAAATTAAAAGGTACATATAAGCTGACAGACTCTACAGGATGTGCAACAGGTTCTATTGAAGGCGATCCAAACTTTGGGAATACAGATGCTTGGGTAACAAAAAATCCATATGCACAAGCAGGACTATATGGACAGTGTACTTGGTTCGCATGGGGTCGGTTCTATGAAATCTATGGATTTAGCCCTGGTTTTACTGGAAATGGATATTCGTGTGTAGCACAGTTGTTAGCAACGCATCCTGACAAATTTGAGTTCAGTTTGATACCGAAAGTAGGAGCTGTCGGTTCTTCAGATGTTGCTCATAACCATGTATGGATCGTAGTCGGTGTAGAGGGAGAAAAGATTACCATTCAAGAGGGAAACTTAAATGGTAAGACTGATTCCTTTGAAGTAGCCAAAAGTGACTGGCATACAGTTACATACTCATTAAGTCAATTACGAAGTATTTATGGAAATATTTCTTTTGCAAATCCTAAGTAAATGAGGTGGTATCATGAAAAAAGTAATACTAGGAATTGTTGGAGTAATTGTGGTTTTAGGAGTTGCTATAGGTGTCAAGATATATGTATTTCCTGAACCAACACACTTAGATGTTTTATCAAACTTAGAGCTTACATTTGAAGGTATGGAAGAAAGCGGTAAGGCATCCATAAAAGGAAACGATATTCAATATGATGGAGATGATAAAGAAGTCCTAGACTTTATTGCATCTTTGAAATATGAAATATCTCCTAACAAAAATCTAAGCAATTATGATGATGTAGAAGTGCAACTTATTTTTGATGAAAAAGCGAGGAAAGAAGCCAATGTGGAATTGGAAAGTACATCACGAACATATCAAGTAAGAGGATTAGAAGAAACACCCGAACAAAAGGCAGAACGAGTGGAAATCATTGATGGACATGAAGTGCCTAGAGATTGGGAACTAGAAGACGAAGATAAAAAAGCCTATATTGAATATCTAAAACAGTTAGAAAATGCTGAAGATGGACTTGTCGAAGAAAAAGGTGCATATACAGAGTGGATGAAAGGGAATTCTAAAGAAGAAACAAAAAAAGAGAATAAAAAGTTTCTTACAAAAGAGTATGCCAATAATTCATCTGTTGCTTTTAAACGAGCCAATGAATATGGATTTACTTCTTCACAGGAATTCAAGGTGCAGCCAATCATTGAAAAAGATGAAACGATTGGCTACGAATGTATATTTAAGGGGTCTGAATAAGACTCCTTTTTTGGAAAGAAGGTGGAATAATGAAATTAACTGTAGAACAGGCAAATGTACTTGATAAGATTGCAGAAAAATCAGGCATGGATTGTTGGTTTTCAATAACAGATGATTTAACTGCCATTCATGATGTAGAAGCAAATAGAAATATCACTTTACGATATGGAATTGGTATCTTAAACCAAGGAGTAACAGATCTTGTTAAAGATTATGGATTAAATGAACATGAAGTAAAGGTATATCATGATTTACTGGTTTCTCTTGGACTTGAAAAAGAGAAGGATATGGCAAAAGATGACTTAGGAGTAAATGGAAAATATATCATTATCAATAAGGTGGTTACTGGCACTGGATTTAATGTCGTATTGGGAGTGAATGAAAGTCATCCAATCGAGGCATATCGTTATGTGACTTGGACACAAAACGATAGATGGTATGATGTAGGACATTATTTTGGTAATTTAAAAGAAGCACAAGAAGATATGTTAGAGCGTGCCACTGATGAGATGAATATTGATCTTCATGGAAAATGGTATAACGAATTTATAGAAAATGATATTCTATGTGCTTTGTCTGAATTTCTTTCAGATGCTGAAGTGGAAGAATTGAGAAATGATAGAGAGTTTATGGCACAAGCAATTCATTTTTATCAAAAAGCTGATATTGGTGTGGATCAAGCGATAAAGGATGGAGTTAAAGAACTTTACGAAGACTATAAGGAAGTCACAGTTGTAGAGTTTGATGAAGCTTTAGATGAAATAGAAATGGAGTGATTGAATGGCAAAGAAAATAGCAATGGGAATCATGGCAACAATCATTGTTGTCTTTTTTGGATTGTCTGCTTATAAAAGTTTCTTTGGACAAGAAAAAGAACCTGAAAAACCAAAGGTAGATATATTTAAAAATGCTATGGAAAAGGTAGATGTAAGTTATGTACCTTATGGAGAATCGAACGGAGATTGTTTATTATTTGTAACAAACAATAACAAGTTTCAAATCAATGTCGCAGGAACGATTGTTAAAGAAGATGAAAACGGAGTACATGACGAAGATAAAGATGATGAAATCAATATTAACATCAATCCACAACAAACCTATGTCATGGAAACAGTCAATCCAAACAATAAAGGGGCAAGAGAATCAAGACAAGAAATTACCTTTGATGCTTCTTCTCTAAAAGCCTCTCAAGTGGAAGGTAGTAATGAAGATGGTAAAAAATCAACAGAATTATTATTCCAATATGATGTGAATGTGCAGATATTTCCTGATAAGAGAAATGATAGCGAGCAACCATTGATAACAATCGAAAACAATACGAACCATAAATTGTATGTGCAAGGGTATGTTGTGTTCTATGGAGATAAAGAACAAACAGAAATTACAAACATAGCAAAAATCGAATTTGAAGATGTACCAAAGAAAGATGTATATAAAGATTATATCTATATAGGTACTTCTGAAGAAGCAAGCGATAACTTCAAAATTTTTATCAATATGTGTGAATAGAAATTAGGTGACGAACATGGAATTAAGTGAAAGAGAACAAGAGATATTGAAACTGTATCGAGCTGATAAAAAGCGTAAAAGAAAGAAAAGGATTACATTGATTATGCTTCTTCTTTTACTGTCAATAGGTGGATATGGAGTGTATCAATATGTTCAATCCATGCCAACAGCACCTAAAGAAAAAATAGAAGAAAAACCTACAGATACAGTAAAACCTAACATTACACTTACAACAGAAAAAATCGAAATCTTTAAAGGAGAGGACATTGCGTATGAAAAATACATCAAAGAAGCAATGGATGATAAAGATGGAGATTTAAGTGAAAAAGTAAATTTTAATAAAATAGATGCCAATGAAGTAGGCGAATATGAAGTTCATTATCGTGTGAAAGATAAAGCAGGAAATGAATCTTCAGCAACTTTAAAAATCATTGTAAAAGAAAAGGAAAAACCGAAAGAGAAGCCAAAAGAAGAAGTGGTGGAACAACCAGTACAACAAGTACCTCAACAAGAACAGCAACAAACTCCACCACCACAGCCACAGCCTGCACCACCTGTTACAAAATACTTTATGTTTACAGATGGTTATACTATGGATAATGTAACCAGTGCTTGTCAAAATGAATTGGTTGCGTCAGGAAGAGCAGGAGTTTGTACTCCGATTCAAGATGCTAGTGGTGTCTATACAGGAATGCGTTTGGATTTATACTAAGAAAGGACAACTTTTTATGAAAAGAAAACTAGAAGAACAAATTAAAGAAAGTGATAAATATAATCCATCTACAATCGAAGCAGAATATGATAATTACGATAGTCAGGAGGAAATTATTGATGAAGAAATGGAACAAGATGAAATCGAATATAACTGATGAAGAATTAAAATATAAATTCATGAATGGTTATAATTTATTTTATCAGGAAGACAGTGAAAAGATAACGATCGTTGGAATGAAGAAAAATTTGCTATTCTATTTAACATCTTCATGCAGTACCAAGGATATTCCTATGGTAAAGACCATAAAGGCTAGATGTAATGATATGGCTTGGTACATATTGGAATGTCCTTTCTTTCGCACAGAAGAAGGAAGATGTATCAATGTGAACGATTGTCATATGATGGGAGAAATGCCAAGACAAGAAGTAAATGTATTGAAAGAATACCTATCAAGAAAGGAGATTTATATTTAATATGGCAAATAGAGAAAGAACAATCGAAAATAAAATCAAATTTTATGAGAATAAAATTGTTGCTTCTGAAACATTGATAGCAGAGGAGCAACAAAAATTAGAAGGTTATAAGTTGGAGCTGAAAAAATGGCAGGTACATAAGAAAAATCTTGAAAAACTATTTCAAGAAATTGATAATGATGTTTAATTCAGTAAAAATTACAAGTGCAAAAAAATACACGCTATGAGAAGCCCATAATCGAACGCTAAGAGCTATCATTACTTTCATGAATAATAAGTCAAAAAAGTTTGTGATTCGTCTTAGCGTTTGATTGTGGAAGTCGATTTTTTTCAAAACCGCAATTTTTAGTTCAAAAACAAGAAAACGGACTAGGAAAGGATAAAAAAATGAAAAAAAGAGTATTTATTGATATGGATGGAACATTGTATAGATTTCACGATCATATATTAGATGAATCAGGTCATGTGCAAATCGAAAAAATGTACAAGCCTGATTTTTTTGTGAAATTAGAATCATTTGAAAACATGAAGGATGCAATTAATCTTTTACATTCAGTAGATAAAGAAGAAATTGAGATTTTTATTCTTTCTTCTGCTGATACAAAAGAAGTAGTTCATCAAAAAAATTACTGTATTGAGAGGGATTTTCCATTCATTGATGATGGACATAGATTGTTTCCAAAAACATGGGAAAGTAAAACAAACAGAATCCCTGAAGGAATTCATGTAGGAGATTTTTTAATTGATGATTACAATGTCAATCTTGAACAATGGAAAGATAAGGGCGGTACATCAATTAAGTTTGTGAACAACATCAATCATCAAGGAAAAGGTAGATATGGTGGAGATGTAGGAAAACTATGGGAACATGAAATCCTACGCTACGATATGAAACCAAAAGAAATCGTATTAAACATTGAAGAAATAATTGGGATACAGAGAAATAGGTTTTTATTTCGATTTCCTGATGAGGGGAAAAACAAAGTTATTATGGAAAAAATCAGTTCTGTATTTAATGAATGGAATTTATGTGAACATAATGGCAGTGTTTATATGGTGTTTACAGGAGATTTAGAAGAAAACACTACTTTCGATTATGAATGGATGATAAAGAATATCGATGAAGAAACAATTGAAAACGGACATCATTCAAGCTATGCAGAGGCTTTGTATTATTGGATAGATGATGTCATTCAAGACATTCATGACATTGGTGTGTGGGATGAAGAAAAAGGACATGATTTTTATTTGTCTGTTGATGAAATTGATTATTGTGGATTGAAAGAAATCTACCAAGACGAGAAAGATTATGCGTTAGAAATGTTGGAAGAAGATTTGGATGAAATTGACAAGTAAGTGTGAAACAATCTTCATTTTCTTATAAGAAGCAGGAAAATGCTATCTATTAGAGTGATTAGAAATCTGTTATAATAAGAATACGAAAGAAGGTGCTGAAATGTCTATATACCGAACAAATGTTAGATTTGGAATGTCTTTACAAAATAGAGCTGAATCTGTAAGTTCGTTAAACAAAAGATATTTACTGAATGATTTGAACAAATATCTACACTCTGATTTATCAGTAAATACACCTTATTATGGAAAAGTTTGTACATTATATGGACTACGAAGAACAGGGAAGACTACTATGATGTTACAATCTATTTTAGGTATGACAAATGAGCAATTTGATAAAACTGCATGGATAGATGTAACAGAAGAAGATAGCATGGCAAGTTTATATCTTGATTTACAAAAATTAAATGAACAGGGATATAAATATGTTTTTATTGATGAAATTACCAAGGCAGAGCAATTTGTAAGAGTATCTTCTTTACTATCAGATGAGTTTGCTATATCGGGTGTTCATATTGTCTTAACAGGAACAGATTCATTAGGTATTTATTTAAGTCAAAAAGGAGAATTGTTTGATCGAGCAATTTCTATTCATACAACCTATATCCCATATTATGAATATACACATTTATTTCCAAATGCCACTGCCGAAGACTATATTGTGGAAGGTGGATTGTTGTCAAAAAGTGGAATTAACTATAATAGAGATGAAAACTTTAAAGAATATGTTGATTCAGCTATTGCAGAAAATATTCAACATTCTCTATCTAAATTAAAAGATAAAGGAGATTTGGGGGCTTTATATTTAATTCATAGTCGAGGAGAATTAACAAGTGTTATCAATCGAGTTATCGAAGATAAGAACCATGAATTTTTACTTGATGCAATTTTGAAGAACTTTGAATCTCATGATATTGGAGTTTTACATCACTATATATCGGATGTTAAAGACAATGATATATTGTCCTATAGTGCTGATATGAATGTAGAAAGTTTATCAGAACAAATAAAAAAGGATTTAAAGATTTTAAATTACAATGAATTGAAGTATGGTTTAACAGAAAATGAACTCGCACAGATAGAAAATTATTTGTATGAGTTGGATTTTTTTGATGATATTAAATATTGTACAGTTAGTAAAGAATTCTCAATCTTTGATAATCCAGTTGTTGTACAACCTTGTATTCGTTATAATCAGGCAAAATCAGCTTTGAAAGCATTGTATAATGATCCAAAATTTATTAAACTGAGTGGAGATAAACAAGAGTTCATTTATAACAAATTGTTGTCTGACATTAAAGGAAGAATGTTAGAAGAAATTGTTCTCTTAAATGTAACTAGAAGTTTATCTGATTGCTTTGTTTCTCAATTTAGATTTTATGAATATAGGAAATCTCCATTTAAAAATGGCGAATATGATATGGTTATTCGTAACAAAAAGAATGAAACATTCATTTTTGAAATCAAACATTCTTCTGAAGTCGAATACAATAAACAAACAAAACATTTACTAGATGTTGAAAAACTTGACTGGTTCAAAGAAAATGGTTTTCAAGTAAAAGAAAAAGTTGTTTTGTATAATGGCAAGACTTTAGATAAAGATGATAATGGGATTATATATCTTAATGTTTCAGAATTTCTTGAAGAATTGAAAGTATATGACCGTAATTATTTGTATAATAAGAATGGCATAACAGATGGAAACGAAGATAATGATGCAGTCAATATAAATATTGAAGATGATTTTGAAGATAGAGATATTTGAAGTTTTAAAAGCAATGTTCATGAATGAGGACTTGTTTTTTTACTAGGAAGAGGGTGGTAAAATGATATGGTTTACAAGTGATTTGCACTTAGGACATAGGGCAGTAATAAATTTCCAAGATAGACCATTTGGTACAGTTGAAGAAATGAATGAAGCCCTGATTAAGAATTGGAATTTCTTGGTTGCAAAGAATGATACAGTATATATCTTGGGGGATATATCACACCGTTGTCCAGTAGAAGAGGTCAATGTAATGATTTCCAAATTAAAAGGAAAAAAGATATTGATTCGTGGGAATCACGATAAGGAATATGATGCCTCATTGTTTGAAGGTATTTATGATTATTATGATTTAAGAGGTGTTGCTTCTGTAAGCATATCGTTAATGCACTATCCTATGTTAGAATGGAATCGCTCAAGACATGGTTCATTGCATTTACATGGACATCAGCACAATTCTTCATCTTATAATGAAGAGATGAGAGAACAAGGAATACGAAGATATGATGTTGGTGTAGATGCTAATCAATATTACCCTGTATCATTAAATTCCATTTTGGAATTCTTTCAAATAGATAAATAAAAGAACAGATTTATAGAAGAAGGTGGAACTATGATTTATGTTACAGGAGATATTCATGGTGATATAGATATTTCAAAATTGAATATTCAAAATTTCTCACAAGCCAAGGAAGGTGATTATTTAATTATCTGTGGAGATTTTGGATTTATATGGGATATAAAGCCAAGCAAGAATGAAGAATATTGGTTGAAATGGTTATCTAAAAAACCTTGGACTACTCTGTTTGTAGATGGAAATCATGAAAATTTTGATCGTTTAAAAAATTATCCTATTACAGAAAAATGGGGTGGAAAGGTTCAGAATATTTATGATAAGGTTTACCACTTAATGCGTGGAGAAATATATACGATAGAAGGTAAGAAGATCTTTACTTTTGGTGGAGCATTTTCGCATGATAAAATGTATCGTAGAGAAGGAATTTCTTGGTGGGAAGATGAACTACCATCAAAAGAAGAATGTGAATGTGCAATGGCTAATTTAAAATCTGTTGAAGATACTGTAGATATTATTGTTACTCATGATGCACCAAAAAGCATTGCTCGAAGATACGGATATGATAGAGTAGATATGAGTCAAGTATACGCAACAGACAAGGAAGATATAACGGCATTCTTAGAACATATTTCACATTTTGTAAACTATAAACAATGGTATTGTGGACATTACCATATGGACTTTGATGATAGTGATACCTTTCATTTTCTTTATCAAACAATTTTAAGAATTGATATATAATGGAGAGTAAAGTTTCTCCATTTTTTTTATTTTAGAGAGGAGCAAATATGCCTGAAAAAAAGAAATTAAGTAAGACTAGAGAAATGCTAGTCAATGAGTATATTAAATCACTCGAACAAGACCAGTTGCCTTGGATAAAGGATTGGGGAAGCAAGCCACCTCATAACGCAATTACAAGGACACCGTACAGACTTTTTAACAAAGTTTTACTTTGGTATATCCAAGAACGAAATCAATATGAAGATAGTCGTTGGTGTACAATACGACAGGCAGAATCAAGAGAATGGTTTGTTAAAAAAGGAGAGAAATCCATTCCTTTAGAGTTTTATTATTACTACAATAAGAGAACTCATAAATCAATGACGATTGAAGAATTTTATAAATTTGTTTCAGATTTGAGAAAAGAAGGAATCTATGATGATGAAAAAACGCAGGAGTTATTAAAAGAATATATCCTTACCAGTTCATCATTTAATGTATTCAATGTGCAGGCACAAATGGAACATAGACACTATCTAAAAGATGGTACAGAGTATGTAAAGGCAACAGAGTATTACCAGTTATTAAAAGAAATCAAGGCAGATAAAAAGGCAAGTTATGAAGAAAAAAATCAGCGTTATACTGAATTAAAAGAACGGTATGAATTAGTGACAGAAGAAATTCCTATTGAGAAAATACCTACGATTGAATATAAATCAAATGAAATTGTGGATAACATTATCAAGAATATGGGAGTTGATTATGAAGAAAAGGGAGATAGAGCATACTATAGTCCTTCCGAAGATAAAATCACTTTACCACCAATGACAACTTTCCATTCAGAGTATGGATACTATGCGACAAAGTTACATGAATCATGTCACGCAACAGGTCATTCTAGTCGCTTAAATCGTGATATAGAAAATAGATTTGGAAGTCAAAAATATGCAATAGAAGAACTAAGAGCAGAAATTGGTTCTTCTTTTTTGATGGCAGAATTAGGATTAGAAGCTGACGAAACTCATGTGAATAACCATAAAGCCTATATACAGAGTTGGATTTCTGAATTAAAAAATGATCCAAAAGTTTTATTTGATGCGATTAAGGATGCAGATGAAATTGTAGATTACATTAAAGATATTGAGGATTTTGAAAAGTATATTTCACTGTCTGAAATCGAACAGGAAACACTGGATACAATAGAAGAAGATTTGGATGAATTAGAAATGGAAATGTGAGGTGACAAGAGATGGAATATGCAAATAAGGAAGCGTTATTAGAAGCGTTAAGTTTAAATAAGAATGCTAGTGTTGGATATGATGAATATCCTGATGAAGATATGGAGTCTATTACTTTTCATGAATCGGAAGAGGAAGAAATTACAAAAGAATTTGATACAAAAGTAGAGTATGAGGATGTTTTAGAATGAACACAGACACAATTCAAATGAGTTTGTTTGACTACTTTATGGAAGATGAACAGTTTACCATTCCTGAAGCTACAGCACTTGTGAAAGAACAAAAAAACTTACAAGTAAATGATGAATCTATTCGTGCAAGGATTTATGAAGGACTTGAATCAGGTATCTTTAAAAGGGTTGCTAGAGGTGTTTATAAAGTAGAAAGTCAATTAGAACAGAAGAAAGCTACTTGCCTTTTAATCAATGGAGATGGTCGTGATTTATCGTTTATCGAAGACAATAGTATTGATGGAATCATTACAGACCATCCATATGATTTAGCAAAATCTTTGACAGGTGGTAACAGAAAGTTTGCGACATACGAATTATTTAAGTACACAAAAAAAGATTTCCAAGAGAAGATGCGTGTATTAAAAGAAGGAGCATTTTGTGTAGAATTCTTACCTGAAGAGAATGAAACAAACTATCAATATTTGTATGAAGTGAAACAAATGGCGATAAAAGAAGGCTTTAAATATTTCACAAAAGTACCTTGGATAAAAGGTAATTTTAAAGCGAATACAGGAAGAAAATCAAAGAATAGGGAAGACATTATGTTCTTCTCAAAAGGAGAACCACGAACACTTAAACTAGATGCTAAGAAGAATATTCAGCTTGCAAAAGAAAACAATATTGATGTAAAAGGATTGACTTCTTATGAAGTGAAAGAACGCTTAGAGGCACATGGTTTAAGTGTTTTTTATATGAAAGGAACAAGTGGAATGTTACCTACAGAATTTCAAAGTGAAGTAGAAAACTTCCCAAAAGAATTTGATTTTCAACCAAGAAGTCGAACGCAAAAAGTAATGGAAGCAGAGAAACCAGTAGCACTTATGGAATCTATTATTGAATATATTTCGTTACCTGATGAACTTCTGTTAGATCAATTTGGTGGTAGTGGAAACTTTGGAATTGCGTGTCTAAATACAAACAGAAATGCAATCATAGTGGAGAAAGATGAACAAACTTTTGAACGCATGAAAGACAATATTGTGAACACTATGAAAGATAAAAGTGAAGCAAGTATCTCAATCAAAGAAGTTGATTTGGACGAAGATATAGACATAGAAATGGAACTTATGTAGATGAAAGAATCATCAACAAAAATGTTTGTAATTGCTCTGATAGGAACAATATGTTTCTGTTTATTTATCTTTATTAAGCAACTAATCAAGGAATATAAATTACGAAATTCTATTTTAAATGGATATTTTGTGAGTGCAGATATGTTTCTGAAAAAATGGAACGAAAGATATAAAAATGAAACATGGAACAAGTCAGGATGTTATGTGATTCTTATATATAGTCATGCGATAAAGGAGTTTCATAAAGAAAAATATGAAGCAATTTACATAGGTCAATCGTTACATTTAGCAAATAGAGTGAAACAACATTTACAAGGAAATGGAAACAAAAATGTATATCACGATTATCAAAATGGGAAACAAATTTACATTCATTTAGAACGCTGTATGCCTTCGTATATGAACAGAATGGAGAAAGATTTAATTCGATCTTTTAAAGCAACAAGGTCGTATAATATTCAAAAAGGTGGTGGAAAACATAGACGGAACAAAGATAATTTTAGATACAAATGAGGTATCGTTAAGATACTTAAATAATATTTTCTTAGATACAAAAATGAAATTTTTGCACACGAAAGTGGTGTAGGGAAGACAATCCCTGCATCACTTTTTTTACAGTTAGGAGTGAATGAAAATGAAATTTGAAAGAGCGAGTGCCTACAATTTTGGTACATCAAAATTGAATCGTAGAAGGGTTTCAGGGGCTACCCCTGACAAGCAAAGGGTGTGTATAGACACCATGCTTGTTATATACAATTACAACCTATTGGGAAGCAGATTGTGGTGGTAAAATATGGAGTTTAAAAGAATACCTTTTATAGCAGTTCAGAGGAAATTTAATCTGACCGATAGACAGATGTATTACATTCGAGATCGGATTAGAAAATATCATAAGGGAGATGGTTGGTTCCTGTTTGAATACAATGCAATCGGAGAAAAAGAACTATGGATTTACATGGAAGGTGTGCATTGGATAGAGGAAGTATATTTACAATTTGATACACCCTATATTGAAGCAGAAATTCAATTTGTATCAAAACAGATTAAGAGATTGGAAGAGGAATTGGATGTTCATTGTGACCCTATCCAGTGCGAAGATATGGACATCACTGAACTTGCTATATATTTTCAAAAAGCAAAAAAAACAATCTATAACGAAATCAGTAAAAATCAAAAAGAATTAGAAAAATACATCATTGATAAGAAACCAATAAAACTTTCTAAAGAAGGAGTGCGTTGGATGGAATTGAATCTATATCGAAAGAGATACATGAAAGATCTTTATATGTATAAACGAGTTATGCAGGATAGAAAGAGAGAAAAAAATAATGCGACAAAAATTGCATGAAGATGATAAAAGAAAACGAGTCAATGTGTTGCTTAGTAATAATGAAAGGGAACTTTTAAAAGAGAAGATGGACAAATATGGATACGCTGATTTATCGTCCTATTTAAGAGATGCAGGTATTTATGAAAGATTGTATTTAGAAGACATTGATGGTAAAAAAGAAATATCTGAACTTGTCAGTAATATGATTGGAGAAATCAGGAAGTATTTATTTGAACAGAATAAAGTATTGATGAAAAGTAGTCTTACAAAAGCGGATGTTCGATTGCTGTCTGAACAAAACGATAAAATTTTAGAATCGAATAAGAGTTTAGTAAAACTTATAAATGAAGTATTGTGGGTATCCTCAAGAGTCATTGCTGAAGACCCTAGCCGTTTTGTGGAGCAAGCTAAACTGTTTGAGGATTCTGATTTGAAATAAAGAAAGGGGACAGTGGAATGCCATATACAAAAAGAATACCAGTACACGCAGGAGAAAGAGGAACAGGATTATATAACTGTTTAGAATATGTACGCAATGGAGATAAGACAGAGGATGGAATTTTAGTAAATTCTTTAAATTGCACAGTTGAATTTGCAGAACAAGAATTTCTTTATATTCAAAGAAAGTATCATAAAGAAAATGATGATCGTGTTGCTTATCATATTATTCAATCATTTGATATACGAGATGATATAACTCCTGAACAAGCCAACGAAATAGGAATGAAATTATGTAAAGAGATTTATCCGAACTATCAATGTGTTGTAAGTACACACATTGACAAAGGACACTTGCACAATCATATTGTTTTAAACGCAACCAGTTTGTCAGGAAGAAAGTTAGAAGATAGATTGGCAAATAAAATAGAAGGACTATATGGATTAAGGGAAGCAAGTGACCGAATTGGTTTAGAATATGGATGTCATGTTATGAAAGACTTCAAACCGATTGGTAAATACAGAAAAAAAGATTATTCAGGGAAACTTCAAGAAACAACCATTAAAAAGATATATGAAAATGCAACAGCGATTTGGAAACCACGAATTATTGAACAAATTGAGAAATTAAAAGAAGAAACAAACTCATTTGATGAATTGATGGAGCGATTATCTTTGGAAGGGTATCAAATTAAAAGAGGAAAATATCTTAGTATAAAGCCTTATGGTAAAGAAAGATTTACTAGACTTCATAAATTAGGAGATGAGTATAGTGAGGAAGCACTTCGTCAGTTCTTCAAAGACAAGAAAAAGGGAGGCTATGTAAAACAATTAAAAGCAGTAAATGGTTATAAAGGGAGAAGTAAATATTCTGATTCCTATGTAGAACAAGCAAATAATTCTAAGTTAGCTATGGAGTTGTCTAGTAAAGGACAACGAGTAGGGAAAGAATATCCTAAATACTATAATTCAAGATATAAAGAATTTTTACGATATAAAGAACTTGCTAAATCATTAGATTTTATGAGTGCTGAAAAAATATTCTCTTATGAAGATCTAGCTGAAAAAATTGAAGCTGTAGAACTTGAATTAGCTGAACGAGAAGCAGAATATGAGAAACAAAAATCAATCGTCAGAACTTTTGAAGAAAACGAGCCGTTTGCACATACTTATATTGAAACTTACAATGCCTATATGCTTTATAAAGAGCAGGTTGAAAAGTTTGGAGAAAAGAATATTACGATAAGTGAAGATGTACAGAAACATCTAACAGCGAAAGAAAACTTAAATGATGCCGAATTGCAGGAAGTACGAGAATTTATTCGTGGCTGCGGACAAGAGAAAAGAGAGGCAAACAGACAGTATTCTTATATTACTTATCTTCATAGCAAATTAACAGATTATGATAAGTTGCGTTCAAGAGCATTGGAGATGAACGGATATATTAAAGGTATGAACTTTGGTATTAAAATGATTGATGAAAAACGATCAACAGATGAATATTATTGTGTCAAATTACCGTACACAAAGAAGTATGTTTATTTAAATAAGAATTGTGTGACATGGAAAGAACATGAAGTCCGTGCGACTATGTATCTCATTGATGATGAAACATACGAACTATATAATGAAGATAATCAAAAGATTGGAGAAGTATCAGGAGATCAATTAGAACAGATTTCTAACGAGGAAAAGGAAGAGGTAAAAGAATACTATGCTTCATTGAAAGTAGAGGTGTAAGGAATGAAAAAGAAGTTAATCCTTGGTGGACTTATTACTTTGCTGACAGTTTCTTTAATTCCATTCGTGAATTTGTTTTTTAAGGAACAAGAGAAAAAAGAGATTGAGAATAATGTAAAGGAAGTTGTTGAAGCTAAAGAGTCAAAGAAGGAAGAAGGTAAAAAAGAAAAAGGTGGAAATTTAAGTTTTGCAGAGTTAAAACAAATGAATTCAGATCTAGTTGCTATTATGTATATTCCTAACACGGATATTTATTTACCAATCGTACAAACTGCGAATAATGAATATTATCTAAAACATAATTTTTATAGAAACTATGATGAACAAGGAAGTATATATATGGATGCAAACGCATCTTCAGACTTTAGTAGCTTCAATACATTCATCTATGGACATTCTATTTTTGGTGCAGGTGGGATGTTCACATTCTTAGAAAACTATATGAGTGCCAGTTACTACCAACAACATCCAATTATTAAAATCATGACAGAAAATAAGTTGTATGATGCACAAATTGTATCAGCGTACAAAGATGATGCGAATTCTCCTTCGTTTCAAACTAATATAACAGATGCTGTAAGTTATTCTTCTTATATTAGTATGATTACAGGAAAAAGCAATTATTCGACCAATATACAGGCAACTACAGATAAGAATATGATAACTCTCTATACCTGTTCATTAGATGGAATCACAAACGCTAGTCAATTACCATATGCTAAAGGAAGATACTTCATTCATGCAGTATTGCAAGAAAATTCAGGGAATTGACATTTATAAGATAATGTAGTACAATGTACTCACAAGGAGATGATATAATATGGCATTCTCAATTAGATTAACAGAAGAAGAAAGAAAACTTGCAGAAAGTTATTCTAAACTTCACTCATTGTCATTATCACAAGCATTTAAACAAGCGTTGTTTGAAAAAATTGATGATGAATATGATTTATGTGTTGCAGAAGAGTCTTATCAGGAATACATGAACAATCCTAAAACTTATACACACGAAGAAGCATGGAAAGAGATTTTAGGAGAATGAAGTATCAAGTCAAATACACCGAAAGGGCAGTCAAGAACTTAAAAAAGCTAGATCGCTATACAGCAAAAATGATTAAAGTATGGATTGAGAAGAACTTAGAGGGTTGTGAAAATCCTAGAAATCATGGAAAGAGCTTAACAGCGAATAGAAATGGACAGTGGCGATATAGAATAGGAGATTATCGACTAATCTGTGAAATCAAAGATGCGGAGTTAGTGATCTTAGCATTAACAGTTGGACATAGAAGAGAAATTTATAAATAGAATTGATAAAAATATTGATTTAAAAATGAGGGTATTTGTAATGAATATCCTTGTTTTTTTTTATACTCGAAAAATATCAAAAAAGCCTTTAAAATAAGGCTAAAAGCATTGAAATAATGCTTGCAAAAGGATAGGTGTTTTGCTATAATATAGTTACAAGGTACAAGAAACCTGTACCAATAAATATATTTTTTTCGATTAGTAGTACAAGAAACTTGTACGAAAGATTTATTTTTTTGAAAACTTGGTACAAGAAACCTGTACCACAAAAAAGGAGAAGAGTATGGAAAGAACTATTACAAAAAGAAAAGCAATCAACGGAAGAAAGATTATGTACAATCTTAATCTTCTGATTCTTGCATTAGGGAAAATCATAGTAATTACAACAATTATGATGTTCGTAATATTATGTATCGCTGAATATTGTTTATCTTAGGTTTTTTAACAAGAAGAAGCACGAATAAAGATTATAACTGTAAATAAGACAAGGAGAAAATTATATGAAAACTAAAGAAACCATTAACATAGTGACACAAGATGAAAATATATGTCCTGTTTGTGAGGCATCAATAAAACCTGAATACTCGAATTGGAATGATTGCTATGAATATTATAATTGGGAATGCGAGCAATGTGGGGCTAAAGGAACTGCTGTATATAAGATGATTAGAATTTTTGAAGAACATATTGATATTGAAAAAGGAGAATAAGAATGAAACTATATGAGTATTTAAACCAAATGGATGCATCTGATGAATTAACTTGTTGGGATAACATATTTGATTCTGAATTTTATTTTTATAAAAATATGTACGCTTCCAAAGAAGACATTAAAGAATATCCAAATTTAAAAAAATGTATGGATTATTTAATTGTAAATTTAGAAATCAAAGGAATTGATAAAAATGGTGTTTGGGTCAATCTATATGAATTATTAGACAATCCACAAATTATAGAGTATGCAAAAGCACATCTATATTCAGATGAACAGTATGAAAGTGATGATGATGTGGTAGAACTGCTGTTTGATGATATGGTTGACAACATCAATAATGGTCATGAAGAATTTTGCGAAGAAATGATGAAGTGCTTTTCTAACTTAAAGCAACAATCGGATGAATTGGATAAAACAGAACTAAAAATTGTGATTGCTACCATGAAAGGAAAAACAAAAGAGTTTTTAGAGAAAATGTATTCTTTTGATAAAACTCAAAAAGAGTATCAACAATTCAATTCAATGGCAACGAGAAATGAAATTATCATTGATAAATTAGAAAAACAATTAAAGAAGGTGTAAAGAAATGGTTAAAACCAATAAAAATGAAAAGTCTGTTCACTCCTTAGTGAGTGAGCAGGCAATTCCACAAAAAGGCGAAATATATTGGGTTGATATGCCATATTATAGTACAACGGTGATTTCAAACATAAGACCATGTGTAGTATTATCCAATAACCAAGCAAACAAGACTTCTAAAACAATTTTAGTTACACCAATCACAAGAAGACTAAAAAGACCTGAATTACCTTGTCATGTTACTTTGAATGACAAAAACATGGTTAAGTTAGAAGTTATTATGCCAGTAGAAAAAGAGAAAATTACTGGATACTATGGAAAATTAACAGAAAAACAGTTGCGTGAAGTGAATCAAGCTATGTTGATTGAATTAGGAATTATATAGAAAGGAAAATGAAATATGACATCAAGTGCCTATCAAGATTTATTAAAGACACAATAGGTATGTATTGTAAAAAATTCAACATTACAAAAGCTGAATTACAGGATCTTGCATCTAAGAAACGATATGAAGAGGAGAAAGAAGAACATGATAGACGAACAAAGGGTCGTGGCTAATAAATTAGCAAAACAAAGGGAGTATTTTACTCATCTTGCACCAATTGGGGAAACAAATAAAACAAAGACAATTTGCTTTGATTTAGAAACAACAGGTGTAAATAACGAGTTGGATGAAGTATTAGAAATTACAATTTTAGATGGCAACATGAATGTATTGTTAAATACATATGTAAAACCTTATTTCACTACTTCTTGGAAAAATGCAGAAGCAGTACATCATATTTCTTATGAAATGGTAAAGAATAAACCGACATTAGTACAATTAGCACCCTTAATTAAAGGAATATTTGACAACGCAGATGTGATCGTTGGTTATAACGGAAATTTTGATTTAGGATTTCTTGAAGGGTTATATTCTTTGGAAAATAAACAAGTGATTGATGTTATGGAACTGTTTGCTCCTATCTATGGCGAAGTCAGTGAAAAGTATGGGGGTTATAAATGGCAGAAACTACAAAAATGTGCTGATTACTTTGGGTATGAATTTAAAGCACATGACAGCTATGAAGATGCAAAGGCTACATTATACTGCTATCACAAGATAATGGGAAGAAAGGAAGTGTAAATATGAGCCTATTAAGTGAATTTGAAGCTACACCTCAAAAGGGAACTGTTGGTTCTCATATGGGGAAAAACAAACAACAAATCGAAATGATACACATCAATGATATTCGTCCAAATAAATTAAATTTCTTTCATATCAATGAAGAGGATGTACGATCTTTAGCTGATGAATTAGAAAAGAATGGAGTAAACAATGGTCGTGTATATTATCAAGAAGGGGAAGATGGAAAACATTATACACTCATTGGTGGCGAAACAAGATACCATGCCTTAAATCTTCTATTCCAAGAAGGAAAGCATGATGGGATGTTTCCTATGTATGTTATAGAACAAACACCTGAAGATGAAATTAGCGAATTAGAATTGATTATGAGTGATAATCATCAACGCAATTTTACAGAGGAAGATAAGCGTATCATCATTCAAAACTATGAAAAAATCTATAAATATCATAAGTTAAAGGATAAGGAACTCGAAAAGGCGATTAAAAATGCTGAAAATCCAATGCAAGTGACTATTTTAGAAGAACAAAGGAGAATTCCTAAAGGGATGGAAAAACGTGATTGGATTGCACAGAAAACAGGCTTTACGAATCGCAATGGAACTCCATTAACGGGCAGACAAATCCAAACCTATTTAACAGGAGAATTTTCAGGAAGAACTGAAGAAAAACCAAAAGAAAAAGTACCAAATAAAGAAGATTTAGAAAAAATGGAAGTTTTGGATACATTGAAAAAATATCTAATTGAAACAACAGATGCAAAAATATCTATTACACCTACAAAACTTTCGATTGGATACGCAAATTTGTACGACTTAAATAGAATCTTACAGATATTAAAAACAGACAATGAATTAGATCATATTACGAAAACATATTTAAGAACGAAAAGAGGATAAGAAAATGGCAATTACATATAACATTCAAAACCGTAAAGGTGGGGTAGGGAAAACAGAAACAGCATTGAATATGGCATATGGTATTTCACAAGCAGGATATAAAACTTTATATATTCCATTTGATCCACAAGCAAATGGACAATCAACTATGATGAAAGACGATTCTGAAATCACTGTTGAACAGGCAATGAAGGTTAGAGAATACTATGATAAGTCAGAAGATAAGCAGGCAATTATGAAAGCCTACAACGCTCTAGCATCTAGTGGATTCTCGAAAGAACGCAAGTATGGAATTGACATCAATGATGTATTAAAGACACCAACAATGATACGACAGGCAATTCATCAAACTTGTTATCCGAATTTGGATATTATTCCTGCGTCTGATGAATTATCAATGACAGACGGATATTTAAAATTATCAGGTAAAAATCCAAGTGGAAGACTTCGTACTGCATTATCATTGATTGATAACGATTATGATGTAGTTATTATTGATAACAGTCCATTTGAAAGTTCATTAACATATAACTCTATTTGTGCCTGCTATAAGGAAGGAGATACTATCATTATTCCAGTTACTATTTCAGATCGTAGTATCAAAGGGTTAGGAGCAACACTTGAAATTCTTATCGAATGGTTGAACGAAGAAAGATTACCATATGACTGTAAGTTATTGATTACCATGAAACAAAGAAATAAATTGACAAATGAATGGATTAAAACACTTCGTCATATTTTCCCTAATCGAGTATTTACACAAGAAATTCGTTTTCAAGGAAAACCAGTAGAAAGTGCATCATTAAAGAATGTGATTTTATTGGAAGATAAAGATAAATCAAATGTACAATCCGATTATCGAGTATATGTTGATGAAATTTTAGAAGATATTAAAAGTAAGTTAGGAAGATAGACTTTAAAGATGTAGAGAGAGTGATTTTCTCTACATCTTCATATCAATTTAAAGAAAGGAAAACAATGACTAGACAACAAGAATATATTAAAAACAATGTGTGTCGAATCAATTTTACATATCGCAGAAAATATGATTTCAACCTGTATAGTTTTTTCAACAAATTAAATGAACAATACAAAAAACATCATACAGAAATATCAAGAAATAGATTTGTAAAAGATGCAATTACTTATGATATGTCTTTAGAAAAGGATGATATAAAATTAGATAAAGAGTTATATCAATCGTTTCCTGAAGGAATGGAGTACAGTTCACAATTCACAATTTCCATCAATAGAAAAACAGATAGTGAATTGTATAATTATCTTCTTGAAATTGAAAAAACACAACCATTAGCTGACTATATAAGATTAGCAGTATATAAGTATATCCAAGAAAAAGAAGTGGTTATTTGAAAGAATACCTAGAAAATAAATGGGAAGGAGTAAAAATGCCATTTAGAAAATATTCAAATCAATTTAGAAAAGGTGTTTGTCAATTAACTTGTGATTGTGGGCATTCTCCATCAAAAACAGCAGAAGAATATGAAATACCTTTAAAAACACTAGAGAAATGGATTACAGCTTATCACAAAGACTCTCATTGTTTTGATAAAAGTGATGATTATTATGACATTTCTCGCAAAGAATTCGCAAAACGCTATGATAATCTCTCTACAAAAGAAATGATTTCTTTATTAAAAGAGCAAGATGATGAAATACACTGTCTTCACAGCATGATTCGTAGTTATCAAATTAAAGAAAGAATGAAATTAGAAAGAAGAGGAAATAAATATGATAAATAGAGTGGTAGCCGTAGGGAGATTAACGAAAGACCCCTTACTAAGTAAAACAATGTCAGGAATCAGTACTTGTACATTTACATTAGCAGTAAATCGAAGAAATCAAGTTGTAGGACAACCTGATGCTGATTTTATACAATGTGTAACATGGCGAAAAACAGCTGAAAATATCACAACTTACTTGCATAAAGGTTCTTTGATTTGCATTGAAGGTAGACTTCAAACACGCTCCTATAACAATCAGCAAGGACAAAAAGTATATGTGACTGAAGTTGTATGTGATAATGTACAATTTTTAGAATCTAAACAGAGTTCACAACCTTCACAATATTCTCAACCACAACAGACATATCCATATGAACAAACACCTGTTCAATCTTATTATCAACAACAAAGTATAACTGCTGAAGCAGAAAAAAGTGTTCCATGGAATGATAGTGACACATTGGATATTGCCAGTGATGATTTACCATTTTAATTAAAAAGGGGTATGAACATGAAAGAACTCGTAATAGGAAATCCAATTTACGACAAAGAATTAAAAGTATTAGGATTGATTACAGCTCTACCTTATGGAGAAAGCAACAAATTCCAATATATATGGGTAGATAAAAAAGGATATTCAACACGAGAAAATGAAAAATTCAGTTATAGCAGGTATATCTTGTTTGATGTAAATGATATGATTAAATAAGTGAAAAGGAGTGCTGCACATTATGAAACTAGAAATAGCCTTAAATGAAGAAAAAGCAAAACTTCATGGAATTGATATTAAGAAAGGTTATGAATTGTTAGATAAGCACTTTATGGATAGAGGAGTTACAAAAATATCAGAAGGTGTTTATGAAAGCGAAGATGAACAAAAGTATTTTGATGCTTTCAGTATCGCAAATGCCAAGCTTCCACGAACAAATTGGTTTCCTAAAGTTGTTGAAAAGTGGCTATGGTATATTGATGATGAAGTAGAGGATTGTATAGCTATTTTGAAAGGAAAATATTTTTGATTTAGGTGTGTAATATGAGAAATTAAAAAGCTATAAACTTCGATTTGGATACAAAAAAACTAAAAGAAATATATCCAAAAAATATTTCTCAAGCATATTATGAAATTCGTTCTTTCTTAGAAAGCAGAGGCTTTGAACATAGGCAAGGTTCAGGCTATTTATCAAAAGAGCCAATGTCTATGACTTCTATTGATGATCTTATGGAAGATATGGGGAGAGAAATGCCATGGATTTCATCTTGTGCAAAAGAAGTAGATGTTACGAATGTAGGAAGTCGTCATAGTATGCTTGCGACATTAAGGGAAGGTGCATTGTTTTCTATGGAAAAAAAAGGTATAGATGAAATTGATTTAGATATTGATATTACAGATGATTTTGATGATTATTGATAAAAAGAAGGGAGTGATTAAGTGAGCAGGAGAGAAGAACAGTTGCGAAAGTTGAGAGATCAAAAAATCTCTGAAAGAGTAAGCAATATTTATTTGTCTTCACTTACTGAAGTTTTATTTGAAGCAGGTGTAAAGAAAGAAGATATTGATATTCTGTTATGTAACCTAACTGAAAAAGTTGAGAATTTGACGAAAGGGTACATAGATTTAGACACTTATATTGAAGTAGTTGAAGAAAAAGTCGGAATTAAACTAAAAGGAGAGTAAGAAAATGAAAACAACAATTAAAAAAGTAGATTTAGCTGAAAGCGTAAAAAACGCTTTAGCAACAACAAAAAGTGCAGGAATGGAAGCCGTGGAAACAGTATTTACAGAAATCGCAAAAGCACTAGCTGAAGACAATACAGTTGAGATTTCAGGGTTTGGTAAATTTGAAGTAACTGAACGCTCTGCGAGAACTGGAATCAATCCTGCTACAAAAGAAAAAATTGAAATTCCTGCAAGTAAATCAGTAAAATTTAAACCAAGTAAAGCACTAAAAGATCAAGTGAAATAACTGTATAAATGCCTTGTTTAAAACTTGGCATTTATTTCTTATTAAGTAAAAAAGGCATTTGGAAAATCCCATGTGCCTTTTTGTTAAATTGATACGATTGTGATACAAAACAAAGTAAAACATATATATTTTGAGTCTTTTTCATTCAATACAGATACTATAAACACGCATAATTACTTTACTTCATTTTCAAAAGAAAATAAGCGATTTTTTTAAGTAGACCACCTGAGCGAAATTTAGGTGTTTCTGCATTAAATTGGTTTGCGTAGTCCCTAATTACGATGCTATTATCAGATTTATATATTACTTCAACATTATCTTCATATTTCTCAACTAGCTCATTATCTTGATTTTTGTATTTTTCTTCAACTACAGATTGATCAATACCACAAGATTCTGTCGAATTGGTATCAGCCTTTACATTAAAAATTGGTGTTGCAGATAATATCAGCAACATAGATATAAAGATTTTTTTCATTTTTATTTATCTCCCTTTTATTTTATGATTGATATAAAATACAATTATGAAAATTAGTATTGTAAACAATAAAGCAACATAGTTGTTTACAAAAGATAGTCTATATAAAACATTTAAAATAATTAATAAAGCAGCTCCCACCAAACACACAACTGCCATCTTATTGTCTTTACTCATGTAACCTCCTTTCTTCGCTTTTATGTCTATTAGAATTATGTTATTACTATGTTCCCACCCCTTTGCTTTATATAACTAATTTAACAAATCTCTATAAAAAATCAACTATATTTAAGGTTTCTTAAGAAAACGATTTCAGTATTTATGCATTGGAGACATAGCTTCACCTTATTATTCATGATAACATCACTATTTTTTGTAAATAGATTAGCAATAATATATTACCGTTATCTGTAAATAAATCTTTAAGCTTTTAAAAAATATATGGTATCATTGTGTTGGAGGTAAAGTGTATGCAAGAAAAGAGAAGTCCTTTAGAATGTCCGTTTTTAGATTATAAAGGTATTATGTATGTATTAGGTGATGTCTGTAAAAAGAGCCAAGCATATAAGATTATACATGATTTGTTAAATGAAAAAGATGCTAATGGAGATTTACTTATTGACCCTAAGCGGATGCCAAATATCGGTAAATTGATAGTCCCTACAGATATATTCTGTAAAAGATTCGGTATTGATAGAGACAGATATAAATAGTATCTATTGAAAAAAAGGAGCTAATATGTCAAAGAAAACAAGCCCATGTATTTTGTCTGTTGAAGCGGCGGGAGAATTATTAGGCTTAGATGCACAGACTGTTCGTATTTGTATCAGAGCAGGCCATTTTGGAGATTTTGCACGAGCGATAAAAAGCAAACCAACAAATGAATGCTATCTCTATATAATAAGTAAATTCAAACTATATCAATACTTAGGTTTGGATGTTAATTTGTCCACAGAGGAAACTTTGGAATTAGTGAGACAAGGGAAACCTCCTTTTATAGAACAAACATCATACCCTATAAAAGATTTGCTATCTGAAATGAAAAGTAAGGGATGCACACTTTTTGAAAGGAATACTGCAAGCACTGTATCAAGTGTTAGAAAGGTGATAAAGGAATAAACATCATAAACAGAAGTGCAAAAGTTTTCACACCCTGTTTTTTATATATAGTCATCCAAAGATATCCAGATATCTTGTATTCTTTTACAAGCGATGAAATTCGTCGGCTGTATTAGAGCGACAGCAACAAATTAACTGCAACTGGAAAACAGACATAGTTCAGAACGCTGTACGAAATTCGGATGGCGTTTTTTACTGGACGACTTAAAGTCCCTTGGTACCGGAGCGATATTTCCATTCTTCATTCATGTTGAATGGGAAAACCCTTATTAGTCATCAACTACGGATGAATTTCGTTCGCAGTTAATCCCATTTGCCAAGCATGGTGAATGGGATAAGGTTAGCATGGAACGCTTCTTATGACGAAAAAATGACGAAAAAATTTAAAAAAGTGTGTTCTATATGCAATGGATGATAGCGTATGACAGCTATTTATCGTATATGAATACGTATGAATGGTTAAAAGTTGTACGATTCCGACCGGGACCACCATTTGACGAAATGTAACCACTCAGAAATGAGTGGTTTTTTCTATGCTCTGCGGGGAAGGTGCCTTGATTCGAATAGGCTGCTCTTATTCAGCGGCGGAGGAGCTGGGATGTTATCCGTTCACCTTCCGGTTTTCGACAGGGGATTCCTCATGATGGGCAAATATTGCGGGGCGAGGCGTTTCACACGCGATAGCTTAACGATATATGGGTAACAGAGGAGGTTGTAGCCTGCGTGAGAAGCTGTGCGGTAAAATTACCATAGACAGCGACCATGAAAAACGTTCCATATGTGAAAGGTGTACACTTTTCTTACACAGTCCCTTTCCGAATTGCAATAGAATGGTAGCTCTTACATTGATTAACACACAGAAAGCGTATATAATGGTGTTATAAATTACATATGCAGGTTTGCAATCAGCCCGTTTCGATTATGATGTATTCTGTCATGATACGAAGCAGCGGCATAGCTCTACCTTCATTCCTGCAGCTGTTGAACTACATGAAAGAAGGTACCTTATGAAAAAAGGCTGGTTGTTTTCTCTGCTCGGAATTTTTTTATGTCTTATACTACTTGGCGGAGTCACCATCAATTCCATACATCGTGTCCAGCGACATGGACGCCTGATCAATTATACCGGAATCGTGCGCGGAGCTTCTCAGAAACTCGTGAAAATGGAGCTTAATGATATTCATGGGGATGACTTAATAGTGTATATTGATGATATTGTGAACAGCCTTTGTACCGGACGCGGTGCTTATGACCTGCCTTTGCCGGACGATGCTGACTATCTTGACGAGCTGCATCAAACAAAGGAAGCGTGGGAACAGCTGAAACAGCAAATCTATGCTGTCAGGACAAGCAGGAATGATCAAAACGTGAAGCATCAGCTGCTACAGGACAGTGAGGATTTCTTTCAGACAACCAATGATATGGTCTTCGCTGCAGAATCCTTTACCGAGCAGCATGCAAAGCGCCTGATGCTGCTGGATATTATCATGTTTTTGAGTGTGCTCGCTTTATGGGTTTTTATTTTCATAACAAATATTCGTAAAATACTCCGTTTGGAAACCACAAACAGACAGCTGAAGGATACGGCGGGAAGAGACACCCTAACCAAAGCCTATACACTTGAATATTTCATCACACGCGCAGAACAGCTTATGAAAAGCAATACGAATTTTAAATACGCACTGTTCTATGTGGATTTTTCGGATTTCAAATATATCAATGATGTTTTCGGTTATGCGAACGGAGACAATCTGTTGAAGCACTATGCGGCGCTGCTGATAAAGGATAAGGAGCATGATGAGCTGGTAGGACGCATCAATGCGGATAATTTTATCATTCTCCGTCATTATAACAGCAGAGCTGAGCTGACAAAACGGCAGTCTGCCGTGGATGCTGCTATTCGTGACTATATGCGCTCTCATCTTGACAGACAGGCGCTCAGTATTTGCTGCGGTATCTGCTGTCTGGAGGATGTCGATGAAAAGCTGAATCTGAATGAATTGCTGAACCGTGCCAATTTTGCGAGAAAAATGGTGAAAAACGGACATGAATTAAACAATTACTGCTTTTATGATGAAAGCATCCGGCAGCATTTACTGGAAGAAAAGTCGATAGAAAGCAGTATGGAGGAAGCTTTGAGTAGCCGCCAGTTTGAAGTGTTTTACCAGCCGAAGGTTTGTATGCGAACCGCAGAGATTGCAGGCTCGGAAGCACTGGTGCGCTGGCGTACGCAAAAGGGCACGTTGCTGATGCCGGATCAGTTTATCCCTGTCTTTGAAAAAAATCGTACCATCCCTCAGCTGGATCAATATGTATTCGAATCCGTTTGTGTGTGGTTGCGAAAGCTTCTGGATGAGGGTAAGCCGATGCTTCCTGTATCTATCAATGTTTCACGTCTGCAGTTCTGCAATATGGATTTTGTAGAGACCTATGCAGGCATAAAAAAGAGCTATGCCATTCCCGACGGCCTACTGGAAATTGAATTTACAGAATCCGTCATGTTTGACAACTGGGAGAGGCTGACCTCCATTGTGGATCAGCTGCATTCCTGTGGCTTTGCATGCTCCATTGATGATTTCGGGAAGGGCTATTCTTCTCTGGGAATGTTTAAAAATCTGAATGTGGATGTATTGAAAATTGATGCGCTGTTTTTCCATAATCTGGAGACAGAGGAAAAGGATCGGCTGCTGGTTGAAAGCATCATTCAGCTTGTACGGCAGTTTGGTGTGAAAACAGTGGCAGAGGGGATTGAAACCAGGGAACAGATTGAAATTCTAAAGCATATGCGCTGTGATTATATTCAGGGCTATGTTTACTATAAGCCAATGCCGCAAAAGGAATATGAAAAGCTGCTGTTGCAGTTGTTTCCTCTTTGCGCACAAGAAGCGGTAACGGTGTGTCCGGTTTGAAGATAGGAGGAATGCATATGCAGGCTGGAGATTGTTTGCAAATTCTGCGTGAGATAAAGGATGTTTCCTTTGCGAGCGTTGATGAACAGGGGAATCCGCAGGTCAGAATCATTGATGTTATGCTTGTAGAGGATGAAAAGCTGTATTTCTGTACTTCAAGAGGGAAGGATTTTCACAGGCAGCTGCTTCAGCATCCGCAAATCGCGATTACCGGAATGAACAGCGCGTATCAGATGGTGCGCCTGCAGGGGCGCTCGATTCGTCTGTCACAGCAGGAGTATTGGATTCATCGTATTTTTGATGAAAACCCGTCTATGAAGGACGTCTATCCCGGTAATTCGTTCAGCATACTGGATGCCTTTGTGGTTTGTGATGCACAGCTTGAATTCTTTGATCTTGGAAGACAGCCGATCGAACGCCGATATTTTACAATCGGAGAAGCATCGATGCCGAAAAAGGGGTTTATGATACAGGAGAGCTGTATCCAATGCGGAAGCTGTATTCGTCATTGTCCGCAGCAGTGCATTGTGTGTGGGGAACCCTGCCATATCCGGCAGAACAATTGCCTGCATTGCGGTCTGTGCGCAGAGGTTTGTCCAGTTCATGCGATCATCAGAAGATAAAGGCAACTCCTGTTTCTGTTGCAATGAGAAAAATGTGTGAATTTGCATGAGAATCAGGGTTAAGAAAAATGTAGTTGTCATGCAGCAATGAAGCAGTTTCATCATTTACTGCTGTTCTCATTCATTAAGCACGGATAACAGCAGATTATTCTTAAAAAAATCAGGTTTTTTCCTGATATATGTGACATCTGTGTGATAATGTGCTATGATATTACTATCGCCGCTGTTATTTCAAATAGAAAGAGATACCTAGGCAAAGGAAGCGGCAGTCATCCGAAAGGATGACTTTTTTCGTTTGCAGGGGGATTCACCTGTCCGTTCGCCTTTTATAAAAAATAGGAATCGTTCAGAGCTATCCGGATCGAGAACGGTAAGCTGCAGTATTAGCAGAGGGAAAAGAATCAAGTGTACGGGCTTGTAGAAAATAATGCACCTGATCTTTTCTATTAGCAGATTATCCAAATGTGTATCCCTGTCTGACTGCCCTGAATCGGTTGTCCTATAAATAGCCATGATGAAAGAAGCATACAGCAGGATAGGACTTATTTATATGGGAAGTGATTGCTGGCGACCTTAATTTCGATAAATATTTCTATGTATTGCTTGACAATTCTTTCTCGATACTGTACTATTGTATTAGATGGTTAATACAGTGATACACAAACCATTTACGAGGGAGGAATTATATGTTCTGGAAATTATGCAAGCATGAGCTGAAATGCTCATATCGAAGCTTTCTTGTTTTATATGCCATCGTCATGGTGGCGGCACTTCTGATGAATCCTAGGAATGAGGGAATGATAACCAACATTGCAGCAATTGTCTATATTATCATGAGTGTGGTTATGTTCATCATGTGTGTTGTCGTCATTATTAAGAATTACAGCAATTCGATGTTCTCCAGGAATTCGTATCTGACGCATACCCTGCCTGTCACAAGCACACAGCTGCTGTTGACAAAAATTCTGAGTGCGGTGTTCTGGATCATTGTTTCCGTGTTTGTCCTGTTTCTGTCGATGCTGATTATCGGTCTGCGTGTCAGCGGCTTTGATTTTTCAGCTATTACAGAGACGCTGCAGCAATTCTTCAGCACCGTGATTGCAGTGGATTCCCTGCTGTATCTGTTCTATATGATTGTCGGTACGGCAGAATCCGTGGCCTTGGTCTATCTGGTTATGAATATAACGCATACCACCTATGTACCGCGATATCGCACGGCAGTTGCCATTCTGCTTTATATTCTGATATCCTGGATACTCAGCTTTGTGTTTGATCGGATATTGCTTGCTCCGTTTCATCTTGCCTCCGATGATTTTGCCGGCACGATCATGGGGATGTTTATGGGAATGCAGGTGGAATACCAGTTCATGGCAGGTGTGGGCATTATGATTGTGAAATCCCTGCTGCTTCTCAGCCTGTTCTTCTTCGGAAGCAAATATATCCTGGATCATAAACTGGAAATAGAATGATGAATGACCTGAAGGAGAGAGCACTGATCATACTGATTATTCTGCTATTCTCGTTCTGGTATGTATTTACCGGATATCTGCTGCTGGATTATTTCAGAATCGGATGGCCAATCTATATCGTAGGAGCACTGCTGCTGGGAATTATCATCATAGCAGTGCTGCAAACAGTGAAACGAATGAAAAACGGAGAGTATTAGGAAGGAAGTGAACCTGCATGAATTTTGATTCCAAGATGCCGATCTATCTGCAGATTATGGATGAAATAAAGCGATGGATCGTTACAGATGTATATCAGCCTTCTCAGAAAATTCCTTCTGTCCGTGAACTGGCTGTGGAATTTGGTGTCAATCCGAATACGGTACAGCGTGCGCTGAGTGAACTGGAGCGCAGCGGTCTAGTGGCGAGTGAACGCACGAGTGGCAGATTTATCTGCAACGATACAGAAATGATACGGAAACTAAAGGAAGATGTAATCTGTAGAAAAACAGACATGTTTATTGAAGAAATCCGTCAATACGGATGTGATGATGAAGCCATCATCGCCACAGTGGAAGAGAGGTTGCACAATGGAAAAGCTGATTGAAATAAGCGGGCTTAGCAAAGCCTATGGGAAAAAGCAGGCCCTGCATAATGTGGATATGGTTTTTGAGGGAGGGCAGATCATCGGTCTGCTCGGTCCTAACGGAAGTGGAAAGACAACGCTTTTAAAGGTTATGACCGGACTGCTGAAGGATTATGACGGTGTCGTAAAAATCGATGGAACATGCATCGGGGCAGAGACGAAGGCGATGGTGTCCTATCTGCCGGATGAGCCGTATTTCTCAGACTGGATGAAGGTGAAGGATGCACTGGCTATTTTTGTCGATATGTATGCGGATTTTGATCTGGATAAATGCCTGACGATTATGCGGCGTTTTCAAATTGATGATGGAATGCGCATCAAGACGATGTCTAAGGGGACAAAGGAAAAGTTTCAGCTGGCTCTGGTAATGAGTCGCAAGGCAAAGATCATCGTACTGGATGAGCCGATTGGCGGTGTCGATCCAGCCGCAAGGGAAGTGATTCTGGATACAATTCTGGAAAATTATTCTCCGGAGCAGACGATTCTTATCGCAACGCATCTGATTGCGGATATCGAACGTATCTTCAGTACAGTTGTCTTCATCAAAAACGGACAGATTGTCTTGAACAGTGAAGTAGAGGATGTGCGTCAGGAAACAGGAAAATCCATTGATGAACTGTTCCGTGAAGAATTCCGTTACTATATAGTATAGTTGCTTGCTTTTCAACCATACAGGTATCAAGGAGATTTCCATCTGCGCTTTTCATTCAGCGAAATGGGAATCTTTTTTTATTTTGCGACCTGACTGTATATAATATGTACAGCAGCTATGTCTGAAGCGGTGACTATGCCCGTATGCACTATCGGGCATATACGGTTGCGTATCACATGGAAGGCACGGTAGGTTATTGGACCATGGCTCGTACAAGCAGTATACACAGGCAAAAAGCTTAGCACATTATGCGATTGTCCTGCATTGCTGTATATGAAGAAGAGGGTACGATGAAGGCATCATGCAATTATAAAACTTCAAAACATCCTTCAGTATGCGATTGTTTGCACAGCATTGCAGACACAGCTTCGAAAAAGTGGGAAAATCCACAGTATTTTCTCTGTTCAAGGGCTTTTAAACACGATATAATAATGCAGTATGAGAGTACATGATTGATCTTGTTTGGGAGGTACATATGAAATATGATTTTGATACGGTTCTGTCGAGAACGGGAACCGGATGTATCAAATGGGATAAGCCCTTTGCCTGCAGTGATGAACAGACGGTGCTGTCTCTATGGGTGGCGGACATGGATTTTCCCTGCAGCACAGAGATACAGGAGGCCCTGCACCGTCGTGTGGAGGAACAGATTTACGGATACTCCTGCGGCTTTGATGATGCATACAGAAACAGTGTAACTGGATGGTTTCAGCGTCGCTTTCAATGGACGATTGCGGCAGATTCCATCTTTTATGCAGGGGGAGTCGTTCCAGCTATCGCCTATCTTTTGGAAATTCTGAGTGAGGAGGGTGACAGCATACTGATTCAGCCGCCGGTATATTATCCGTTTCGCAATAAGATTCTGGCAACCAGGCGCTGTGTTGTGGAAAGTCCCCTGTGCAATACGGATGGAGTCTACACGATTGACTTTGCGGATTTAGAGGAAAAGCTGGCTGCGGATGAGGTAAAGGGAATGATTTTGTGTTCTCCGCATAATCCGGTAGGCCGGGTATGGTCAAAAGAAGAGCTGCAGCAGGTGGCTGATCTTGCGCATACCTATGGAAAATGGATCATCAGTGATGAAATTCACTGTGATCTGATACGGGAGGGGATTCATCATATCCCGCTGCATACGCTGGTTCCGGAATATAAGGATGAAATCATCGTCTGTACAGCGCCCAGCAAAAGCTTTAATCTGGCAGGTCTGCAAAACAGCAATATCATCATCACAAAGCCGGAATATCAGCAGCGCTGGAAGGAGTTTGTCGGAAACCGACTGTCTTTGAACAGCTGCAATTCCTTTGCATTAGCGGCAACGAAGGCGGCATATAATGAAAGTGAAGACTGGTTGAATCAGGTGAATTCCTATATCGATCAGAATATTCGCTATGCATGTGACTATCTGGTAAAAGAGCTGCCGCAGGCTGTTGTTTCCCCCTGTGAGGGAACCTATCTGTTGTGGGTGGATGTCCGTGCGTACTGTCCTGACGAGAGGCAGCTCGAGAAGCGGATGCGACAGCAGTCTCTGATTTTGGATGAAGGCTATCTGTTCGGTGCGCAGGGAAAGGGCTTTGAGCGTATCAATATGGCTGCACCGCGTTCACTGATTGAAGAATGCATGCGCCGGTTTGTCAAAGCGGTGTCGGGGGAAGCTATAGAATAAATAGAAAAAGAGCAGCTGCTTTCTGCGAGGGAGGCTGCTGGAAAAGGAAAGGAAAATGGTATGCTGTATCTTGAATATATCGTATTGGCGGCACTGGTGGTGTTTTTGTCTGTACGTCTGTCGTATTACGTTGATTGCCTGGATAAGAAAACAAATCTGTCCGGTGCGTTTATTGGAGGTGTCATGCTTGCGGCTGTGACCTCTCTGCCTGAATTATTTACATCTCTGACTGCCGTTCTGGCACTGGATCAGCCGGATCTGGTACAGGGAAATGTGCTGGGAAGCAATATCTTCAATCTCTGTGTCATTGGAGGACTGATGCTGTTTACATCCCGCCGTTATCAAAGAGCCACACTGTCAAAATCACACAGCAAGACGCTGTGGTTCGGTCTGGTCATGTATGCCCTGGTATTTGCGGCCATCATGATGCCGAAGGAGGTTGGGTTCAGTTTTCTGAAGGTCAACCTGATGTCCATTCTCATTCTGCTTGTGTATGCGGTAAATGTGAAATTCATGGGGAATGATGACAGCGGTGATGTGGAGGAGGAAGTGTACATCTCGCTGAGTGTAAGGCAGATTGCTGTTCGGTTTATCTGTTACAGTGTGGGACTTGTTATCGTAAGTATCCTGCTGACAACGGTAACGGACCGCCTTGCGGAGGAGCTGCAGCTGGGGGCTACGGTTGCCGGGGCAATCTTCCTGGGAGTGGCTACCTCACTGCCGGAGCTGAGTGCTTCTGTCAATCTGGTACGGATTGGAAATTTCAACGCATCCTTCGGTAATATCGTCGGCAGTAACCTGTTCAATTTTATCATACTCTGCTTTGCGGATGTTCTCTTTACGCAGGGAAGCATTTATGTCAATGAACCGCAGGTAATGAATCTGCTCGGCTTTGGTGCGTTTTCCATGGTCTGTACACTGGTGGTTATATATGGAAAGAAGCATCGCGCCCTGGTTCTGTTGGCGAGTGTGGCGATACTCGGCTCTTATGTCACAAGCATTTTACTGTCCATGTAATAAATAGCGGAGGGTATGGCCTGTTTCTATGGTTTTTATGCTTTGAAAATAGAATAATCAGGAGGATCAGGTTCGTCTTTATCATGTACCTGATCTTTTTTCTGTATATTTATCATCCTGCTTGTTTTTCGAATATGCTTTTATGCGTTCATTTTTTGTACGGTTATGCAGATTGTGGTGGATAGGAATGACAGACAATGGCTTTGTTAATCTACTGAAACCATCTTGACAGAATGACCGGGATACGATAAGATAAACATAAATTAAACAGTGTTTAATTTATTAAGAGGTGATGACTGTGAGAACATTACGATTGAATGATACGGAATATGCGTTTTGCGATGAATTGGGGATGGAGACAGTGGATGTCAGAGAGTTGAAGCTGCAGGGCTGTATGGGATGTGGGGCCTGTGAACGTCGCATACATCATGGTGGTGAATGTGCAGTTGCGGATGATATGCAGATGCTGTATCCCAAAATCGCGCAATGTGAAAAGCTGGTCTTCATATGCCGGCAGAGCTTTGGGTGCTGCAGTCCGAAGTGCAAGCGCATTTTGGATCGTATGGCGGTGCTTGGCTATCCGGAATATACCGTAAAAAACAGGGAGCTGACCAAGAAGGGATGGAAAATACCGCTGCGTGAAATCGAATTTCTTCTTTACGGAGAGGCGACGCCACAGGAGCTGGCATTGTTTGAGGAATGGCTGGAGGAGATCCATGGTATTACCGGGGGTACGCTCATGCGTGTACAGTATATTGGCGAGGAGGCAGCACTATGTCCATACTGATTTTGAATCTGAGTCCGCGCAGGCTTGGAACCAGTGCCCTGTTGGGAAGACTTATGCAGGAGCAGCTCGGTGAGCAGACGCAGCTGTGGAGCTGTCTGGATATCGAGGCTGCATGGGACAGCTTTCTGGAAGCTGCAGGGCTGGCAGATACATGGATTTTTATCACTCCCTGTTATGTGAACGCTATCCCGGGGGATGCAGTAGAGGTACTGGCTAAGCTGCATCAGGCAGAGCTGTCGAGAAACAAATATGTATATGCAATCGCACAGGGTGGAATGCCATACACTCATACGCATCACTGCTGTATCGGCAATATCGAGCTGTTTGCAAAGGCGATGCAGCAACGATGGATGGGCGGCTTGATTATCGGGGGAGGGGCAATCATTGACGGTGTTACATTGAAGCGTCTTCCCAATGCGGTACCGGTGGAGCATTGCCTGCAGAAGCTGATTGCCTGTGTCCAGCATAAAACGGAAGTTGCCAGCTTGCTTTCAAAGCAGGCGGAAATGAAAATCCCAGGCTTTGTAGCCCGTCTGATGTGTTTGAAAATGAATCATACGATTCACAAGCAGCAAAAGAAAATAAAAGCAGACCGCCATATCTGCTTTTATGCAAAGGAGGAGAAGCATGCGCGTAAAGGATGAGGAACAGATAGCATCACGCAGGGCGCTTATCATGCGTGCAGCCAGAGAAATCATGGAAACGCAGGGAATGGAGGCTTTAAGCATTCGTAAAATAGCGGCGATGATACAGCAGACACCCGGTATTATTTATCATTATTTTTCCGGAAAGGAGGAGCTGATGCTTGCGGTCGTACAGGAGGGATATCATAATATCCTGTGCATCATACAGCAGACCATGGCATCTGAAAAATCTCCCGCTGCCCAGCTGCGAACCACGTTGTTTGGTTATGTTAGAGGGATGCTGGAGGATCCGCTGCTTTATCAGGTCGTCATGCAGAGCAAGCTTCCTTCCGTACAAAAGCAGACTGCAATTTTGCAGGAAAATCTGCGCCAGCATCGAAAAAGTATCGCTATGCTGTGCACCTGTCTGGAGGAAGGCATTGCATGCGGCGAGTTCAGTGTGGAGCAGGTGGAGCTTCGCGCACAAGGCATCTGGTGCTGTGTATACGGTCTTTTGGAGCGTATCCTCATAGAACAGCCGGTGCCTGCATACCGGGATAAGGTCATTGAGGAAGTGCTGGATTTGATCATGGCATCTCTGCGACCGCATGAAACAGCATAGGATGCAGAGCAGTCAGAAATGCAGGCATATGACAGAGACAGTATCACGATCTATGAGGCAGCCTGCAGAAAGCAGGGGAATGGAGAACAAATGAAAACACTGATTATTTATAAAAGTAAGCATGGCACCGGGGAAGAGGTGGCAGCGTATCTGCAGCAAAAGCTTTGCGCAGATTTACAGGAAGCAGACCCTGCACTGTCGTGGGAAGGCTATGAGCGCATTGTATGTGTTGGAAGCATTTATGCGGGCAGGCTGGCAAAACAGCTGCTTGCCTGCATTCGTGCAAATACGAAGGAGCTGGCGGGGAAAAGCGTCGGTATGCTGCTGTGCGGTATGAGCGATGCTGCACCGGAAAAAATCATCACAGAAAATCTGGGAGAAGCATGTTATCGGCAGCTTGCCTTTTCTGTGAATATCGGCGGCAGACTGGACTTTCAGAAGCTGGGCTTTCTGGAAAGAAAAATCATCCGCATGGTGAATAAGCAGGAACATCTGTATGAGGATAAAGACGCTGTACTTGTAGACCGCCTGCGCTGGGATACGATTGACAGTGTCATTGCAGGGCAGACTCATGAAGCGTAAGCTCATCAAGGCTCTGGTGGTACTGATTCTTCTTGGCGCGGGAGGGATTGCTTATCAGTTCTATCAGACGAAGCAGCAAAGTGATGCGCTCGCATTTGAAGCCGTGGATATGAACCGTCTGCAGGATGGCAGCTATGAGGGAGAATGTCAGACTGGTCTGGTGCAGGTACGGCTGCGGCTGCGGATTCAGAATGCTGCCATACAGAGAATTGAACTGCTTCAGCACGATAACGGTATGGGGAAAGATGCTGAGCGTATTCTTGAAGATATTCAGAAGCAAAACAGTACGGCTGTTGATGATGTTTCCTCTGCCACCATATCCAGCAGAGCAATTCGCATGGCGGCACAGAATGCACTGAAAAAGGCGGCTCTGCCGCAGTAAAGCAGCCTTCTGCATTCCACCAGTGAATGGGGAACGCAAAGTCCGATTGGGATGAGCCAGTGCGGCTAACTGCTTAAACAGCGATATACGGATACATCCGAAAAGGACGGGATGTATCCTTTTTATGTGCAGGGAAGAAAATTTCTTGCGCCTGATCCATTACGGCACATGAGGATTGCTTTTTGCATCCTGCACAAGATGTTGTGAAAAGCGCAGCGGATATACGCAGTAAAAAGGGAGCGTCAGCTGAACATCGCATGCGCCGTGAACAAAATGGTCGCGCGTGGTTTGAATATGACACATCCGGAAAATGAGCGATAATTTTACTTTTTCAAAGGGGCGAAATATGCTATCATATAAGGAGCGGAAAAGAGGGATTCAATGGAACTGAAACTGATTGATTTAGTGAGAAAAATGGAACAGAACAATCCGGATCTGGAGTATTTTAAACAGGGTACCTTTACCATGAAGCCGGTATATATGAAGAAGTCCAATGTTATCAAAATGGAAATCTCTCTGCCGAAACCACTGCCGTTTCAGGTATGGGATGTTTTCTGTATGCGTTTAACAAAGCTGACACGCTGCAGTGTGGATTTGCATATCACAGCTGAAAAGGCCGAAGCGGAGCTGTTGGAGGTATCCAGCTATATCGAACGCTTTGTCTCCCGGCATATGCAGCTGAAAATATTTCATGAATCACTGCCGACCATCAATGAACAGAAATATCTTGTCTATCAGATTCTGGATGAGCAGGAACGCGACCGGGCGATCCAGAATAAGCATTTGCTGCAGGAATTTCTGGAGCGCTGCGGCTTTCAGCTGGAAATTCATGTTGAGGAAATGAAAAAATCCGCACCGATTCCGACGGTCACGGTGAAAAGTGAGGCGGCAGCGAAGCCGGTGAAGGTGTATGAGGAAAAGAAAAGCTATAATTTTAAGCCGAAGGGGAAAAAGGGACTGGACCAGTATGTGCCGTTTTCCATTCATGATATAACGGAAGAATGCCATGGTATCCGTATCCATGGTAAGATCTTTGAAACGGAAACACGAACGCTGCGCAATGGACGTGATATCCAGATGCTGTGGATCGGGGATGACGACGATGCCATCATCATGAAGCGGTTTGAACGCGGTGCCGTCACAAAGGAAGTACTGGCGGAAATAAAGAACGGAGACTGTGTCGTAGCCTATGGTAAGGCGGAATACGATGCCTATACCCGGGAGCTTGTCTTTATGCCTGACGTGATTGAAAAGGTTGCGGAAGTAAAGCGTGTGGATGAAGCAGAGGAAAAACGTGTGGAGCTGCATGTGCATACCAAGCTTTCGGAAATGGATGGTGTCTGCAATATTGAAGAATACATCGATCAGGCGAATGCGTGGGGAATGGATGCCATCGCCATTACCGATCATCTTGTGGTTCAGGCCTTTCCAAAGGCACAGCATAAGGTGGAGGCGATCAATAAGGGCAGAGAAACACCGTTTAAAATGATTTACGGTCTGGAAATGAATATGGTGGATCCCGCACTGCAGATTGTTCGTAATATTCAGGACATTGAACTGGAAAAGGGAACCTATTGCGTATTTGACCTTGAAACAACCGGCTTATCCAGCCGTTTTGATCACATTATCGAATTCGGCGGGCAGATCGTTAAGGATCGTGCCTGTATAAAGAGTCTGCAGCTGTTTATCAAGCCGCCGGTGGCGCTGAGTGCCTTTACCACGGAGCTGACCGGTATTACGGAAGAGCATATGAAGAATGCGAAATCCTTTGCGGACAGCATAGATGAGATTCTCGACTTTATCGGGGACAGTATCCTGGTGGCACATAATGCGACCTTTGACTATAACTTTCTAAACGATGAGCTGGCAAGGATCGGACGTCCCCCAATCATGAATCCCGTGATTGATACACTGGATCTTGCCAGAAGCATGCAGGCGGACCGTAAGGGCTATCGGCTGGGGCAGATTGCCCGTTCCTATGGCATTCGATACGATGAGGATGTTGCTCACCGTGCCGATTATGATGCGGAGGTTCTTGCGCAGACCTATATGAATATGCTGAACGATTTGAAGCATATCAAAAACCTGCAAGAGCTTCAGGATATGCAGACAGCAGAGAGCTTTCGCAAGGTGCGTGTCAAGCATGTGACGATACTGGCGAAAAATATGGCGGGACTGAAGGAGCTGTTTGAGCTGGTGACGCTTTCCCATACCAGCTATCTTGCCTACAGCAGTAAAAGTACAAACAATATCGTAGCGGAGCCTAGAATTTTGCGAAGTGAAATTGAAAAGCGGCGTATCAACGGCAATCTGCTCATTGGCTCCAGCTGTCTGAACGGCGAAGTGTTTGACATGGCACAGACTCGTAATGAACAGACACTGGAGGAGGTTATGCAGTTTTATGATTACATAGAGCTGCAGCCGCTGGAAAACTACCGCCACCTTGTGGAACGTGATTCCATTTCCAGTATGGAGCGGTTAAAGGAAATTCTGACATCCATTGTGAATGCAGCCGATAAGCTGGATAAGCTTCTGGTTGCCAGCGGAGACTGTCATTATGTACAGCCCGGTGAGAAAATGATTCGTGATATTTATATTTCCTCACAGGCGATTGGCGGTGTCCGTCATCCTCTCTATATCTACAATCAGGAAAAGCGTCGGAAATTCAAGGCGCCGGACCAGCACTTCCGTACAACGAAGGAGATGCTGAAGGAATTCGCATGGCTGGGAGAACAGCGCGCCTATGATATGGTTATTAAAAACACCAAACGGATTGCCGATATGATCGGGGAAGTGAAGCCTGTCAAGGATCGTCTGTATCCGCCGGATATCGAGGGCTCTGATCAGAAGCTTACGGATATCTGTTATGAAAATGCTCATAAAAAATACGGACCGGTGCTTCCCGAAATCGTGGAAAAGCGCCTGGAAAAGGAGCTTGCAAGTATCATCGGACACGGCTTCTACGTTGTTTACTATATTTCCCATCTGCTGGTTAAAAAGAGTCTGAATGACGGGTATCTGGTAGGCTCTCGTGGATCGGTCGGCTCCAGCTTCGTTGCGACGATGTCGGAAATAACCGAGGTTAACCCGCTTGCACCGCATTATGTATGTCCGAAGTGTCATTATGTGAAATTTTATACGGACGGAAGCGTGGCAGATGGCTTTGATCTGCCGGATATCATCTGTCCAAACTGTGGAGAAACCATACGAGGGGACGGACACGATATTCCGTTTGAAACCTTCCTTGGCTTTGAAGGGGATAAGGTTCCCGATATCGATTTGAACTTCTCCGGTGATTATCAGCCCAATGCCCACGCCTATACAAAAGAGGTGTTCGGGGATGATCATGTGTACCGTGCAGGAACGATCGGTACCGTTGCGACGCAGACAGCGTTTGGTTATGTGAAGGGCTATGAGGAGGAAATGGGCATTGAGGGAAGTATGCGAAATGCACAGGTCCTGCATCTGGCGAAGGGCTGTGAGGGAGTGAAGCGTACGACCGGGCAGCATCCGGGTGGTATTATCGTCATTCCGCTGGATTTGGATGTTCATGATTTTACACCGGTACAATACCCTGCCAACAACCCGTATGCGGAGTGGAAGACCACCCACTTTGAATTCCACGATATCCATGACAATGTTTTGAAATTTGATATTCTGGGACATGTCGATCCGACCGCAATGAAGATGCTGGAGCGGATGAGCGGGATTGATCCGACGACGATTCCGATGAATGACCCGGAAACGATGAGTGTTTTCTCCAAGGTGGATGCCCTGAAGATTGATACGAGTAAATCCTGTGAGGAAACCGGAGCAGCCGGATTACCGGAGTTCGGAACGCCGTTTGTGCGCGGTATACTGGAGCTGACGCGCCCGACCACCTTTGATGAGCTTTTGAAAATATCCGGTCTGAGCCATGGTACCGATGTCTGGCTGGGAAATGCGAAGGATCTGATCGACAACGGAACGTGTACGCTGAAGAGTGTCATCGGATGTCGAGATGACATCATGGTCTATCTGCTGCACAAGGGGCTGCGGCCGAAGCTTGCCTTTACCATCATGGAGAGTGTACGTAAGGGGAAGGGCTTAAAGGATGAATGGATTCCGGAAATGAAGGCCAACGGTGTGGAGGACTGGTATATTGATTCCTGTCTGAAAATCAAATATATGTTCCCGAAGGCACATGCGACGGCTTATGTTATGATGGCGATTCGTATCGCATGGTTCAAGGTGCATCGACCGCAGGTATATTACTGCATGTTCTTCTCGATTCGTTGCGATGCCTATGACATTGAAACGATGATTAAGGGAGAACAGGCGATCCGTCGCAGAATGCAGGAAATCAGCGATATGCTGAAAAATAATGAAACGAAAAAGGATGTTTCCAAAAAGGATAAGGATACCTTCAATACGCTGGAGCTTGCTCTGGAAATGAACCTGCGAGGCTATTACTTTACCAATATTGATATCATGCGCTCGGCATCCCGTGAGTTTATCGTCGATCCGGAGAATGCGAACTACATCATTCCGCCGTTTACCAGCATCGACGGACTTGGTGAGAACGTTGCGGATACGGTTGTGGAGGCACGAAAGCAGGGAGCCTTCCTTTCCAAGGAGGATTTACAGCGGCGTACGGCATTGAGCGGAACACTGGTGAAGAAGATGGAGAGTATGGGAGTTCTGGAGGGAATGCAGGATGAAAATCAGATGTCTCTGTTTTCCTTTTAAGCGTTAAGGAATCCTTGACTCGCAAAACAGCACTTCCGTGTTGTAGGATGAACAGGCATATGCCTGTTTTTCTTCGCCCTTATAAAAGAGCATTGACTCGTAAATTGCACCTGTACAGGCTGAACGGTGTGACTGCTGAACGGCTTCGGCTGTATAAGAATCGTGTAGCAACGGGAAGTGATTTGTAAAAGGGAGATACGAATGCTATAATTTTAGAGAAAGAAGGATGAGATTTGTGAAAGAGAGAAAACATGGAAGTACGCTTCATATTCTGCATAGTGCAGGAAATTTTAAATACGTATTGATTGGGGAAGGGCTTGCGGCCGGTCTTTGTGCCGGTCTGATTGCCGTGCTGTATCGCATCATTCTGGGCTACGCGGAGGATTTTGTTGCGGCTGCGGTTGCATTTATCCGCACCGACTGGACGCATATCGTGTTGTGGTTTGCTTTTCTGCTCATACTGGGATTTCTGGTTGCGCAGCTCTTGAAGGCGGAGCCGTTGATCTCCGGTAGCGGAATTCCGCAGGTGGAAGGAGAAATCATGTCCTTTATCGACCAGCAGTGGACGCGTGTGCTGCCTGCGAAGGTGATTGGCGGAACGCTGTGTGCCTTCGGCGGTCTGTCTCTGGGAAGGGAAGGCCCCAGCATACAGCTGGGAGCGATGGCAGGAAAAGCGATTGCAAAGCTGTTTCACCGTGTAAAGATGGAAGAGCGTCTGCTTTTGACCTGCGGGGCTGCGGCAGGATTGGCTGCAGCATTTAACGCACCCCTTGCCGGTGTGATGTTTGCACTGGAGGAGATTCATAAAAATTTCAGCGTGTCGGTATTGATTTCCGTCATGTGTGCGAGTGTGAGCGGAGATTTTCTATCCCGCAATGTGTTCGGTCTGGCTCCGGCATTTCATTTTGAAGTCCTGAACACCTTTCCGCTTGGCTATTACTGGATGCTGATTCTGCTGGGAATCGTCTGCGGCTTGTTTGGAGTACTGTATAACAAATCCACGATGAAGGTGCAGGCACTGTTTGCAAAAAGCGGTCTGCAGCATTACGGTGTGATGGTGGCAATGCTGCTGTCCGGTGTGCTTGCCCTGTGTCTGAGCGATGTGCTTGGCAGCGGACATGCGATGATCGAAATGCTCAGTGAGAATCCTGTCATGATGCTTCGCACACTGTTTCTTCTTCTGGCAGTGAAATTTGCGTTCTCCCTTATCAGCTTCGGCTCCGGAGCTCCGGGCGGTATTTTCTTCCCGCTGCTTGTCCTTGGCAGCTTTACCGGGGCAATTTTCGGGAATATCGCCGTACAGGTGTTCGGCTTCTCTGCCGGCTATATGAATAATATTATCATTATGGCGATGGCAGGGGCATTTGCCGCTATCGTTCGCGCACCGATCACCGGAATCATTCTGATAGCAGAGATGAGTGGTACCTTGACGAATCTTCTGCCGCTGGCGGTGGTATCGCTGATCAGCTATCTGTGCGCCAGTCTGTTGAACTGTGAGCCGATTTATGAAAGCCTGCTGCACAATCTCCTTGTGAAAAACGGTGTGAATCTTTCTGCCTTCCATGGAGAGCGCCATCTGGTGGAAGCCGTTGTAGAGCTGGGAAGTCCGGTCTGTGATCAGGCGATATGCGATGTGAAGTGGCCGAATAAGTGCCTGCTGATCAGCATTGAGCGGCAGGGGAAGGAGCTTCTGCCGAAAGGAAGTACTGTGCTGCATACCGGGGATAAGCTAATCGCCTTACTGGATGATGAGGATGCCCCCTATATTCAGCATCAGCTGGAAAAATGCTGCAGCTCAAAGCTGGAATAATGAAGCGTATGGAAGCAGAAGGAATACGGTATACAGCTGGTTCATGAGACAGATGAACAGGAGAACTCCTAAGAAAATCATACAGCTTGTTCCTGTATGCAAGAGAGACATGAAAGCGGCGCAATCTGGAAGCAGGGAAAGACATATGCTTGCGAAGGAAGAAAATGGAGGCGTTTATGAAGCTGGTTTATAAAAATTTTACCATCTGCAGCAAAGCGGAAGGAAGTATTCCTGTATGTGATACAACCTGTGTTCCTCAGCTGCAGGAAAATCTAATGAACAGCACTTTGCAGCTGTATCTGCTGCTGGATACCATTTATGCCGGCTATATGCAGGTGACGCTTCAGTCTGCACGCACGGTGACGATCGCAATGCGGCTGGCGAATATCGGAAAGAATTTTGCACTGCTGCATCGACAGTATGTGTATATGCTGCTGTTCTACGTCCTGTATCGCTGGGATATCGAGCAGGTGATGATGGAGGTGCATGCAAAGGAGCAGCAGCTGCAGGAAAATCTTGTTCAGCTGGGCTTTCAAAGAATCGAATATGAGCAGGAACATCCTGCCATAGCAAAGACCCCTCTTCTGTACCGATTACAGAAGTCTGATTTCAATCGTACAGATAATCAGGATGCAACGGAACTGCAGAAGCTTTCTCTGGAACAGCTCTGGGAACTGTTTCCGATTGTCATACGACCGTATAATGAGCAATATACAGCATGGTATGATGCGCAGCGTCTTCGTCTTCAAAGCCTTCTAAAGGCTTCTATCGTACGAATATCCCATATGGGAAGTACCGCGGTAAAGGGATTGGAGGCGAAGCCCTGTGTGGATATCCTGCTGGAAACGGATACCCGCCATCCGCAGAAGCTGATCAAAACGCTTACACGGGACGGCTGGATCCTGATGTCGAGAAAACAGGAGGAGCAGGGGGAAATCCTATGCTTCAACAAAGGCTACACGGCACTTGGATTTGCGGATAGAGTATTTCATCTGCATGTCCGCTACCCTGCGGCATGGGGAGAGCTTTATTTTTGTGAGTACCTGCGTACGCATGATGCGGTGTGTCGCAAATATGCAGCCTTGAAAAAAGAACTGGCACAGACCTATCGCAGAGATCGGGATGGATATACACAGGCAAAAACAGAATGTATTGAGGAAATAACAAAACTGGCCCGTGCAGAGCTTTCTGATAAATTCATCATCAAGTGAGGAAATAGCAGAGAACGCAGCTTTTGATGCATTTCTTCCATATACGTCACATAACTGGAAAATTAAGGAAAATCCGTCGAAACCGGCAGGATAAAATCCTTAATTTTTTTAATTCTTTATGTACAAAACCATAGCCAGAGGGTATAATGGTGGTATAAAGTAGCAGAAAGTGGTAGATAGTGGAGGTGAAGGGCATGTTCATGGGTGAATACGCACATAATATTGATAAAAAAGGGCGTATCATCATTCCTGCAAAGTTACGAGAGGAGCTGGGAGATCATGTCATCATCACACGCGGGCTGGACGGCTGTCTGGCTGTTTACACAAAAGAGCAGTGGGAGACCATCTATGAGCAGCTGATGAAGCTGCCTTCAACGAAGAAGGATGCCCGTATGTTTGTCCGAATGATGACAAGCAAGGCCGCTGAATGTGAAATTGATGCACAGGGTCGTGTACTGATTCCCTCTCCCCTTGTGAAGCTGGCAGAGCTTGTGAAGGAATGCATGGTGATCGGTGCTGCCAATCATGTGGAAATTTGGTCCAGAGAACGCTGGGAGCCGGTGGATGAGGAAGCAAACGACGCCTTTGAAGACATAGCCGAGAGCTTAACGGAGTTTATGATATGATGAAACACTACAGCGTATTACTGCAGGAGAGCATTGACAATCTGGCAATTCATAGCGATGGAATCTACGTGGATGGTACGCTGGGACGAGGCGGTCACAGCGCGGAAATACTCGCACGGATACCGCAGGGGCATTTATATGCCTTTGACCGTGATGCCTCTGCTATCGAGGAATCCAGGGAACGGCTTGCGCAGATTGGCGATAATGTAACCCTGATACATAGTAATTTTTCAAATCTGAAGCGTGAATTAACAGCACGCGGCGTTACCGGCATCGATGGTATGGTTCTGGATCTGGGCGTATCTTCACCGCAGTTTGATGAAGCACAGCGCGGTTTCAGCTACCGCTTTGATGCACCACTGGATATGCGCATGGATCAGAGCCAGAAGCTCAGTGCCTATCAGGTGGTGAACGAGTGGGAGTACCAGGAGCTAGTACGCATCTTTTTTCAGTTTGGTGAGGAAAGCTTTGCGAAGCAGATTGCCAGAAAAATTGAAAAAGCAAGAGAAGTAAAACCGATTGAAACAACCTTTGCGTTGGTGGATGTCATTAAATCTGCACTGCCTGCGAAGGTGCTGAATAAGAAGGGACACCCGGCAAAAAAGGTGTTTCAGGCAATTCGTATTGCCGTGAATGATGAGCTGGGTGAGCTGCAGCTGGTGCTGCGGGATGCACTGGAGCTTCTCCATGTCGGAGGAAGGCTGTGTGTCATCAGCTTTCAGTCGCTGGAGGATCGGATCGTAAAGGATACCTTTGCCTCCTGCAGCAAGCCGAAGCAATATGATAAGCGCATTCCGATCCTGCCGCAGGATATGGAAGCTGCACCGTATCGGCTTCTCAATAAAAAGCCGATAACCGCTACGGAAGAGGAGCTGAGGGAAAACATGCGCTCTCATTCCGCAAAGCTAAGATGTATAGAAAGGATCAGGTGATGAACATGGCGAAGGCGAAAATAGTGAAAAGAAAAAGAAGACTGCGTATAGAAGGACTTGCGACACTGCTTTTAACACTGTCGATTTTCGGATACTTCGGTGCCAAGTTTGCACTGAAATCCTATAACATAACGCTTCAGCTGAAGGCACAGGAAAGCGAGCAGAAGGCAAACACATTAAAAGAGGACGTGGCAAATCTGGAGGCGGATATCACAAAGCTGGAGGATCGCGACCGCGTACTTGGAATGGCTGAAAAAGAGGGGATCAAAACGAATCAGGACAACGTTGTTGTTGTAGATAAAGATGAAAAGAAATAACAAAGGCGTGATGATATGAACCCGAAAAGAAGTAATCGAACATTAGTATATATGCTGTTGATGATAGGGATCATTGGGGTAGTTATTTTATCCAATGTCCTTTTTACTATGGTGACACAGAAGCATCTGCGTACCGGTACCAATGTAAAGGAATACAAGGATCCCGACATTTCCAGCAGCAATGTCCTGAAGGCAAAGCGCGGTACAATTTATGATCGAAACGGCGAGGTAATTGCGCAGGATGAGGATACCTACAAGCTGATTGCATACCTGAACAAGAATCGTAAGGGAATCGGCAACAAGCCTGCCTATGTGCAGGATATCACCAAGACAGCCAGATTGCTCGCCCCAAAGCTAGGTATGGATGAACAGGATATCGTCGATACGCTGACAAAGGCACAAAAGAACAATCTGTATCAGACAGAGCTTGGGGATAAGGGGAAAAATCTGACCAAGGAGGTAAAGGAGAGTATCGAAGCGCTGGAGCTGCCCGGTATCTCTTTTGAGGAATCGGTAAAGCGGTATTATCCTTCCAGTGTATTTGCATCTCATCTGGTCGGTTATGCGCAATTTGATGAAGAAAAGAATACAATGGTTGGCAAGATGGGGCTGGAGTCTGCGTTGAACGACTATTTAAGCGGTAAAGATGGTCTGGAGGTGTATCAGCAGGATGCAGACGGAAACCTGTTGCCGGGTACCAAATATACGAAGACCTATGCGACGGATGGGAACAATGTCGTTTTAACACTGGATCGCAATGTCCAGCAGACCCTGCAGAATTCACTGGATAAGAGTGTGAAAAAAACAGCAGGCGGAGTCCGTGGCTGGGGCATTGTCATGGAGGTGGAAACAGGGAAAATTCTCGGTTGGGCATCCTCTCCTTCCTTTGATTTGAATAAACGGGATATGAAGGATTACATAGACCTTCCATCAGGCTATCTGTATGAACCGGGGTCTGTTATGAAAGGCATTACGTATTCTGCGGCCATCGACAGCGGCAAGTATCCGTATAATGAGACCTTTGATTCCGGAGCCTTCCATTTCGTGGAGGACTCCAAGGGGAAAATCTATCGAACAAGTAATTCGGATTTAACTATATATGATGCATTGGGTAAGAATCACGGCACGGTTACCTTTGATAAGGGCTTTGTATTGTCCAGCAACATTGGAATCTGTGAGCTTTTGACAAAGTATATGGATCCCTCAATCTATAAGGAATATCTTGATAAATTTGGTTTTTTGAAGCCGGTGAATTCGCCATTCTTAAATAATAGAGGAGGTACGATGTCCTTTAATTATGCATCGGAGAAGCTCTCCACCGGCTTTGGACAGGCAATCAATGTTAATGCCCTGCAGATGGTACAGGCATATTCCGCAATCTTCAATGATGGGAAAATGGTGGAGCCGTTTGTTGTCGACCGTATTGAAAATGCGAATGGCAAGATTGTAAAGCAGTATGACACAACGATAGCAGGTCAGCCGATTTCAGAGAAAACAAGCAAGTATATGCAAAAGCTGATGAAACGGGTCGTATATGATAAGGATGGTACGGCAGCTCCCTATAAAATGAATGATGTGGAAATCATTGCCAAGACAGGAACCGGCGAGGTTGCGGGGAAAAACGGCTATGACGGCAGCTTGTACACCAACTCTGTCATGATGGCGGCACCGGCGGATGATCCGAAGGTCATGGTGTATTATGCATTTCAGGCAAGTGATATTCTCAGCTATGACAGAGAGCCGATGAAGGAAGTCATGCGCTCTGCTCTGGTAGCGGCAAACATCACCAGTGACGGGGAATCGAATAATGGACAGAAAACATATAAGGATTTTAAGCAGTCCGATATGCCTTCTTTATTGAATCATTCTCTTGACTATGCGAAGGAAAAGCTGGAGGGAACCGCAACCAATCAGGTCATCATCGGAAACGGCTCCAGTGTTATCAAGCAGTATCCGGAGGTGGGAGAAACCATTATATCCAATCAGAATGTCTTTATTCTGACAGATGGCTCCAAAATCACCATGCCGGATATGAAAGGCTGGACAAAGAAGGATATCACCGCATTCTGGGAGCTGACGCATATCGAGGTTGAAATGAGCGGTACCGGCAGGGTGACCTCACAGAATATCAAAACGGGAAAATCAATCAATAAGGATACCGTTATTAAAGTTAAGATGGAATAGTGGAAGTGGCACCTGTTAAGGGGCCATTTCCTGTAAAGGGGGATTGTAGATGAAGAGAAGCAACCGCACACTGGTAATGATGATGATGGCTATGGGATGCATTACGCTGTTCATTTTATCCAATGTTTTATATACCATGACCTCCGCCAGACATTTTCGTACCGGAATGAATGTAAAAGAATATAAGGATGGCGATATCGTAAAAACCGAGGTTTTAAAGGCCAAAAGGGGAAGCATTCTGGACCGCAGCGGAGAAATTCTTGCAAAGGATGAGGACACATATACAATCATTGCTGTTCTCAGCAGGACTAGAAAGGATATCGGTAATCGACCCGCTTATGTACAGGACATTGATAAAACAGCAAGGCTGCTTGCACCCAAGCTCGGTCTGGAGGAGGCCTTTCTTCGTAAAAAGCTGCAGGATGCCAGAGATTCGAATATGTATCAGACCGAATTCGGAGAAAAGGGGAAATATCTTTCCAACAATGTCAAGGAAAGTATAGCTGCCTTAAAGCTGCCGGGCATAGAATTTCAGAGCAGTGTGAAAAGAACCTATCCCAACAGTGTCTTTGCCTCGCATCTGCTTGGCTTTGCACAATATGATGAAGCAAAGAAGAAAATCACCGGTCAAATCGGTCTGGAAGCAGCGCTGGATGAGGAGCTGAGTGGTACCAATGGCAGTAAGGAATATCAGAAGGATGCGGATGGCAATCCACTGCCGGGTACGGAATACACAAAGGCCTATGCGAAGGATGGCGATAATGTCGTATTGACACTGGATCGCAATGTGCAGCAGACCCTGCAGAGCTCGCTGGATAAAAGCGTAAAGAAGACAAGCGGCGGTGTTCGCGGCTGGGGGATCGTCATGGAGGTAAAAACCGGTAAGATTTTGGGCTGGGCTTCCTCACCGTCCTTTAATCTGAACAGCCGGGATGATATTAAGGATTATGTGGATCTCCCCTCTGATTTTTTATATGAGCCGGGGTCTGTCATGAAGGGCATCACCTACGCAGCGGCGGTAGACAGCGGACATTATCCCTATAACAAAACCTTTGACAGTGATGTGTATCATTTTGTGGAGGACAGCAAGGGAAACATCCATCGTACGAATAATGCGAATGATCAGGCAATCTATGATGCCGAGCGATACAAGCACGGGACGATCAGTTTTGACAAGGGCTTTGTGTTATCGAGCAACATCGGTATCTGTGAGCTACTGGCAAGCTATATGGAGCCATCGATCTATAAGGAATATCTTGAAAAATTCGGCTTTCTGAAATCGGTGGATACCCCTTATCTCAGCAATAAGCCCGGAGAAATGCAGTTTACCTATGCATTGGAAAAGCTTTCCACCGGCTTTGGACAGGCAATCAATGTCAATGCTTTACAGATGGCACAGGCGTTTTCTGCTATTTTCAATGACGGCACCATGATGCGGCCCTATGTGGTGGATCGCATCGAGCGTTCCAACGGAACTGTCGTGAAGCAATATGAACCAAAGGTGGTGGGGAAGCCGATTTCAGAAAAAACAAGCACCTATATACAAAAGCTGATGAAGCGGGTTGTGGATGATAAGGATGGAACGGCAAGAATGTACCGGATGGAGGATGTGGATATCATAGCGAAGACCGGTACCGGACAGGTGTATGGCAAGCAAGGCTATGATCGCAGTCTGTATACGAATTCCATCATGATGGCAGCTCCTGCAAAGAATCCCAAGGTGATGGTCTACTATGCATTTCAGGCGAGTGATTATCTGAACTATGACAGAGAACCTGCGAAAGAGGTCATGCGCTCTGCATTGGTCGCAGCCAACATCACTGCCGATAAAGCGTCCCTGAATGAAGAGAAAGCATATAAGGGTTTCAGAGAAACGCAAATGCCCGTACTGAGAAACCATTCACTTTCCTATGCATTGGATAAGCTGAAGGACACGCATACGGAGCAGATCATCATCGGGGATGGCAGTGAGGTTATGGAACAGTTTCCACAGCCAAAGGAAACCATCATTTCAAATCAGAGAGTATTCCTTCTCAGTAATGGCGGCCGCTTAACGATGCCGGATATGACAGGCTGGACGAAAAAGGACATCACCGCATTCTGGAAGCTGACACATATCGCTGTGGAAATGGATGGAACCGGAATGGTTGCTTCGCAGAATATAAAAGCAGGAAAGGCGATCAATAAGGATACTGTGATTCAGGTGATAATGAAATAATGCGATTGCCAAAGAGCGGATAGCGGCGGATACAGGATGAAAGCAGGGAATACACAATGCCTCCCGATAAAGCAGGGAAAATGTAATATGGAATAAGACTTTACAATCCTATAAAGTGATTATGATAGCAGGAGTGCATACTTGGGACAGCGAGTCATGAAACTTGGATGAATAAGAGGATGATACAAAGCGAATGCTTGTCATCTTCTTTTTTTATACATTCCCGATGATGCTTTACAGCCTGATAGGAAATTCACCTTTTCTTTTTTTTACTGTTATACGTACTTTAGAAGGCGGATAGAAGCTGATAGATGTGCTGTTCTTCTTTTTTCATCAGCTGCACGTGCAAAATATAAAGACGAGATACCGGTGGAATTGCTCGCTGAAGGGATGTGAAGCTCCTGAAAATACGACCTTACACAGCATGGCAGCACTGCGGTATTTACCGGTTACATGACAAAACTGATAGATACCTGATCGTGTTCTTCAGGTATAATAAAGAAAAGAAAATACGCTAAAGAAGAGAAAGAAGGAATCGTATGAAAATTCTGATAGCCGAGGATGATGAGGTATTGGCAAGAGAAATACAAATGGCCTGCACACGCTGGGGCTTTACCGTGGATACCGTGCAGGATTTCCAGCAAATCGCAGAAACGCTAGCACAGCTGAAGCCGGACCTTCTGTTGCTGGATATCAATCTCCCATACTATGACGGCTTTTACTGGTGTGAAACCATCCGCAGATGTTCCATGCTTCCGATTTTGTTCATATCCAGCAGGGATCAGGATCAGGATAAAATCATGGCGATGATGAGCGGTGGCGATGATTATCTGCAAAAGCCCTTCTCTTTACCCCTTCTGATGGCGAAGCTGCAGGCGCTTTTGCGAAGGAGCTATGAATATGTCGGACATACCGTAATTGTACTGCATGAATCTCTTTGCTACGATCTTGACAAAGGAGTGCTGCAGTATGGTTCACAGGAGATTGTGCTGACCAGGACAGAGCATAAGATTTTGCAGATTCTTGCTCGAAACCGTGGCAGTATCGTAAGCCGTGAGGAGCTGATGATGCAGATTTGGAGTACGGATGAATTTATATCGGATGGCTCCTTGACTACCGGCATTTCACGCTTAAAGGCAAAGCTGCGGTTGTTCAGTGATGAGGATTTGATACAGACACGCAAGAAACAGGGGTATCTGCTGATATGAAGGGCTGGCTGAAGGACAGGCGTTTATGCATTTGTATCCTGTTAGCGGTGCTGATCATTTACCATCTGTATTTTCTCTGGCTTTCCTCTGTAAAAATGGAGCTGTCCGAACTGCTTTATGCGGATTTCATGCTGCTCGTGGTGATCGGAGTGTGTACGGTGTCTGATTGGTATCGATGGATAAAAAAGACAGAAGGTTGGCAAAACGCGATGCAGACAGCCTCCTATGTACTGATTGAGGAGCTGGATGATACCGGAGAACTGCAAACGGTGCTTGCACATAATGAGCAGGAATACCTCAGGGAACAAAAGGAGCATTATATGCAGCAGCAGGAGCTGCAGGACTACATATCCCGCTGGTCGCATGAAATAAAGCTGCCGCTGGCTGCCCTGCGAATGATGAATGAGCGAAATACCGATGCCGCCTTGCAGAAGGATATGCAAAAGCAGCTGGAGAAAATGGAGCGTCAGCTGCATATGATGCTGTGCACCGCCAAAGCCTGGATGCCGGCAGGGGATCGCAGCATTATGAAAATAGAATTGAAAAAAGCCATTCAAAGCGCTGTGAAAAATGCTTCCTATTTTCTGATTCACGAGGGCTTTGAAATTCAAATCGAGGATTCTGTGGATATCCTTGTCCTCAGTGATGAACAATGGCTTGTCTATATGCTGGATCAGCTGATATCCAATGCTGTCAAATACCACAAAGAGCACCCCGTGCTTACCTTTTCCTGTGAAGTAAGGGAATATGCTGTTCTGCACGTTCGAGATAATGGCATCGGAATTCGTCAGGAGGAGCTTTCAGCGGTGTTTGAACGGGGGTATACGGGAAGAAATCAACGCAATGGTGCCTATCGTTCGACGGGGATGGGTCTGTATTTTGTGCGCAAGATTGCAGACCTTCTGGGACATACGGTTACCATCACCTCTCGTGAACAGGACTATACGGATATACAGATTACCTTTTCCCATGACGGCGATTTCTTTCATCTGACAAATTTGTAAGGTTACGTATAAAAACTGTCATCCTGTGGTAAGGATTTTACTATCACGGGCATGGTATGCTTAACCTGTAAGGAGGAATCTGAAGATGAATGAAATCATGAAAATAAGAAATCTGTCGAAAATCTATGGAAAAAAAGAGGTAAGAACGACAGTACTGAATAATCTGTCACTGGATATTGAGGAAGGGGATTTCATCGCGGTCATGGGTCCCAGCGGGGCGGGGAAGAGTACGCTTTTGAATCTGCTGAGTACGATTGACAAGCCGACACAGGGCAGCATTATACTGGATGGACAGGAGCTGACAGCCATTCGCAATGAAAAGCTGGCAAAGCTTCGAAAGGAACACATCGGCTTTATCTTTCAGGATTACAATCTACTGGATAATATGACGCTGATGGACAATATTGCCCTGCCGCTTTCTTTATCAAACGAGAAGGCAAAAAACATACAGCAGCGTGTGCAGGAAATGGCAGGACTGTTTCATCTGGAGGGGCATTTGAAAAAGTATCCGCATCAGCTAAGCGGAGGTCAAAAGCAGCGTGGAGCCGCTGCACGCGCACTGATTCGCAATCCCCGCATTGTGTTTGCGGATGAACCGACGGGTGCACTGGATTCCAAAAGCAGCCGTGAGCTTTTATGCAGCCTGAAGGAAATCAACGAGGAGCGCAATGCGACGATTCTGATGGTCACACACGATGCCTTCAGTGCCAGCTACGCCCGCAAGGTGTTTATGCTGAAGGACGGAGAGATATTTACAACGCTTCATGCGGATGCAGAGCGTTCGGTATTCTATGAGCGCATCCTGCAGCTGCTCGCTTCCATGGGAGGTGACTAACATGCAGATACTGCGTCTGAGTATTGCAAATTTCAAACGCAATATCCGGTTCTATCTGTCCTATATTCTGTCTCTTTCCTTCAGCGCCTTTATCCTGTATGACTTTCTTGCCTTAATGGATTCCGGACTGCTGGAAATCATGGGAAAAAAGAATCAGGAGTTCAGTGATATGATTCTGGTCTCTATGATTGTCGTGCTGCTGTTTTTCGTCTTCTGCTTTCTCTGGTATGCGACCAACGTGTTTTTGAATTTGCGGAAGAAGGAAATGGGGACCTTTATTTTCATGGGACTGGACCAGAAAGAAATCTCCCGTATGTATACGCTGGAAATGCTGTTGGCTGCTTTGAGTGCCGTATTGACCGGTATTGGTGCAGGTGTTGTATTCTTTAAGCTGTTTGCCATGCTGTTTTTTCAGCTGAGTGGTATGGAAGCGGATATTTCCATGCAGTTTTCCTTCGTATCCGCTCTGCAATGTGCCGCAGCCTTTCTCATTTTATATCTGCTACTTGCCATAAAAGGGTATTTTTCTATCATAAAGACAAGCATCAGGGATATGCTGGAGGCAACCCGTCAGCGTGAGGTGGTAAGGGCAACAGGGCTTCGTGCTCTGCTTTCTTCTCTTCTCTTTTCCATCCTGCTGATTGGCGGATACTTCTGTGCTATGCAGATTGGGGAAATGGACAGCTTCAGCTATATGCTGCTTGCTGTTGTTCTGGTCATTGCTGGTGTATACGGCCTGTATCGTTCGCTGTTTCCCTATCTTTTACAGCAGCTTTCTATCAAAAAGGGTTTTCTTTATCGAAAGCAGCGGACATTATGGATCAACAATCTGGTATTTCGTGTAAAGAAAAATTATCGTACCTATGCCATCGTAACCATTATGATGCTGTGCTCCGTCAGTGCTCTGAATGCAGGGCTGGCCTTTAAGCAGCGCTATGACGCCATGGCGGCAGGGGAAGGACAATTCTCCTATATTCTGCTCAATACACAGCCTATTCCGACAAAAGACCTTAACAAAGCCGCAGCGGCTTTTGGAAACATGGAATATCAGGCAGTGCTGCAGGGCTTTCCGTATACCTATGAGGATGAAAACCATCTGATCTATACAGATATGGTGCTTTCCTATACAGACTATGAGACATATTGTAAAAGCATTCATAAACAGGTGTTCGCCAGGGAACCGAAGCCGGGAAACGGTCTTCGTCTATCAAAGAAATATCTGATTTCCATGGCTGATGAGGTAGAGGATATCGTTCCCTTTCCTCGACGCTCTATCCATATTCAGGAAAAGAGTGAGGAGTATTATTTTGGAATCATGCAAAACAATATGAACTTTATCATTCTGAATGATGAGGACTATCAGGCTGTTATCAATGAAAAAACACAATATATGCATATGCAAATGGTGCAGATGGATACCGCCGTCGATATCAAAGAGCTTCGCAAGACATTGGCACCGCTGTGTGATGAACAGATTTCAGCTATGGGGGTCGATCCCGAAAATGATGATCTGGCATTTGTCCGCGTTATGTACGCTGCCTGCGTCTTCATGTTTCTAGTCTTCGTCGTTTCCTGTGGTGGTGTGATCTTTATGAAAACCTGCAACGATGCGGATGATGATTATGGCCGCTGTCAGATTCTGAAAAATATCGGCATATCGAAACAAGACATGAAAAAAGCCATCCACAGGGAATTGGGCTTCACCTATATCATGCCGCTGCTGCTGACAGCTATTTCCAATGTGTTCATCATTCATGCCATTGAACGGGTTATGCGAACAAAAACACTGCTGCCGATCAATCTTTTAACTCTGGCGGTTGTCTTCCTGTTCGATCTGATGCTGTATCTTATTTCTGTACAGATGTATGAAAAAAGCTGCGGACTTGCGGATGAAAAACAGAGGTAAGGATACGCATGAAAATACAGCTGGAACGGTATACGTAAAAAAGTATTCGGTTAATGCAAGCTGTATATCCAGTGTGCATAATTCAAAGTCAGGATATCCTGTGCATAGAAATTGATAACCTATACTCATAAGGAAAAGTCGTATACAGGGCTGTCTTCAATCTCAAATCGGGCAGCTTGAACAAGGATAGAAAGAGCTTCTTTGGAATAGGGATGTGAAGAATTATGTGTAAGCTTACCATGCAGTTTCGCCATATTCCCACAACCCGTTGACTGGAGCAGGAGCCCCTATACCAAAGGTGCTTCCCAGAGTGTGATTTCTTAACCGTTTGCCTACTTGTGGTATGTATCGAACGAGGATGCCACATGCCTCTTAAGCATGTCCTTATAAAGAAAGTATCCGGAAGATAAAAGCAGAGGATAACATGATCGCGCTGCTTTACTTCTTGCACGCAAAAGGAAGCTTACATAAGCTTCCTTAAAAATAATGGATATCAAATTATCGTAGGGGTACGTCATTTACATGCTTTTCTTTACGAGCACGGTTGTATAACCGGCATTGGAACAACAGCCTCTTTGGTATATCTCATGCGGGTGTCCTGGCTTAGCTTATTTAAAATCCGGAATAAACCATGTAAGGATATCAAAAATTATACCTATGATTCTGCACTGTTTATCACCTTTTATTTTATCTTTTGCCACATATGCTATTTGTTCCATGGTGAATCCTTCCTTTAACAGCTCTGTTACCTCCTCCTCAGTAAATTTTTCTTTTATTAGTTTTTCTTGCTCATCCTTGGCAGCTAATGGCTTTTTTCTTTGTGTTGCTTGTTTGTTATTTCTCACGATTGAGTTTGTTTTCAGCTGAATATACAAGTATCGTTTTCACAGGGAGCAAACACGGTGATCGCCATTAGATTTGCGGTTATAGCAGCTGTTATTTTCATAGTATGCGCCTCCTCGGAATGGTTCTTCTATCACCTATATCATATCATAAAAAACAGGTGATAAAGCTAATTTATTCTTTTTCCTATGCTGCACCAGCTCTGCATTCACTGCCGGTTCTGTCACTGCAATACAACGCATGAAGTTCTGAGAAATGATGTTTGCGTATACCCTTGCGCATCCTTAAGAATGCTTCTTCTCCTCATAATCAGCATCTGCACCGACACGATTCGGATATTCTCTACACATTCTTTTTGTTATTCCAATAGCTGTGTTCCCATGCAGAGGAATCCGCGATATCGTCATCCAGCACAGCCATTTGCATATTGCAGTCTTGCTTGCATACGTTGTTGATTAAACAATTTATAAAAGCCACAGGGCTTTTGTTAGTTCCTGTGGGTTTTATGCATTCCTTTGCCTTTCTCATTGCCTGTTTCTTCATCTCTGTTTTTTTGCCGCATCCTCCTTGTCAAAATAGATGCGCAACGCTTTTCCCATGAATCTGGATGCTCCCTTGCCATAGCGCTGATCCGTCTGCTGTATCAACGCTTCATTGTGCAGGTAGCTGTCAATCAACAGCTTTTGCTGATGCATACCTGGATTACTGCCACAGGCTTCCTCTTCCGGTATCAGATGCTGCATGTCGTAAATGATCTGCTGCACCTGTGCGGATGCGGGGTCACATGTGGTATCCTGCAGCAGCTTCTCCATGAGCTGTTGATTACGTTTTCCATAATCCTGCTGCCTGATATGCTCCAGCTTTTCCATAATCTCTGAAAAATGCTCCAGATTGTACTTCATGGCATCAGTATACGCCGCAGTGCTTCCATAGTATTCAACTGCGGTTTTTGCGATATCCGCTTCATGCTCGCGTATATGGGCGATAATGTCATCAAAGGCGGCAATGCTGCCCCACTGCTGCATGATTTCCTCGGTATGCTCAGCTTTAAATTGCTCCAGCAGCTGCAGGTAGCTCTGCAGCTTAAAATCTTCAAATTCCATACAGGATTCTCCCTTCTCTAATTTATCGAGCAGCGATAGCAGACGATCTAACCGATCCCGCCGCTTGATCAGCAAAGCCTTCTGCTTCTGAAATGCTTCTGCCTGATCGTATTCCTTCTGTGTCATAATGCGTTTGATTTCCTTCAGCGGAAAATCCAGCTCCCGAAAGAGCAGAATCTGCTGCAGGGTTTTCAATGCTTCCTCATCATACAGGCGATAGCCTGCTTCCGTAAGTGTCGTTGGTTTGAATACGCCGATTTCATCATAATATTGCAGGGTCCTGACACTGATGCCTGTCAGCGCTGCGACCTCTTTTACTGTTTTCATGGTACCACTCCTGTCTTCGATACGTAAGTCATTTTACTTTGCGTGCGCCAATGCTTACCATATCTTCTCTTTCATCATACAGTATCACGCAGCGTGAGAGTCAACAAAAAAATATTATTTACTGAGCACTGCTGCAAAAAGGAAATCCTAGGAATGAAGCCAGGGCTTGCGCATGATTTCCATCATAAAACCGGACTTGATTTCATACGATGGATTGAGGTGATCCGGTATGATTCGAGGAAAGGTCAAAACGAGAATATCCACTATCTTTCTCTGCTGCATTCTTATTTTTTGCTGTATACTGGGCAAGCTCGGTTATGAACAGATCTTTCATCATACCGATATTATGGAAAAAGCCCTGAGCCTGTGGGAGCGTGACTTTACCGTAGCGGGTCTGCGCGGTTCCATTCTGGATAAAAACGGAAATGTTCTGGCACATGATATTCCAAGTACATCGGTGATGGTCGTACCTGCCCAGATACAGGATGCCGACAAGACAGCCCAGCAGCTGGCAGATGTATTACAGGCGGATAAGAAAAAAATCCTGTCTACCATCACCAAGCATGTCAGCACCCAGAAGCTGCAGCCGGAGGGACGTTTGATCAGCGATGATAAGGCGCGCAAGCTGGAGGCGATGGATTTACCAGGCGTTTATCTGGTGCAGGATTCCCTGCGCAACTATCCGAATAATAACTATCTTGCACAGGTGCTGGGCTTTACCGGTATCGATAATCAGGGACTGGCAGGTCTGGAGCTGCAGTATAATGATATTTTGTCTGCGAAAAGCGGTGCTTTGAACATCCCGTTTGATGCCAAGGGGCATAATGTTGAATTATATAAGGAAAGCTATGAGGCACCGGGCAGAGGGATGGATGTACAGCTGACCATTGATTCCAATATTCAGGATATCGTGGAGCGGGAGCTGAACAATCTGGTCAAGCGCTATAAGCCGAAATCCGCACTGGCTCTGGCGATGAATCCGAATACCGGGGAAATTCTGGCCATGGTCAGTAAGCCTGACTTCGATCCGAATCATTACAAGGATTATTCCAGTGATGTATATAACCGCAATCTGCCAATCTGGAAGAGCTATGAGCCCGGCTCCACCTTTAAATCCGTAACCTTCGCTTCTGCATTGGAGCTGAAGCTGTTTGATATGTTTAAGGATACGTATTACGACCGCGGCTATGAAATGGTCGGCGGTGCCCGTATCAAATCCTGGAAGGCGGGAGGTCATGGGCAGCAGACCTTCCTGCAGGTGCTGGAAAATTCCTCCAATCCTGGCTTTGTGGAAATATCGAGGCGTATGGGACTGGACAATGAATATGACTTTGTAAAAAAATTCGGCTTCGGTGAAAAAACGGGCATTGATCTGCCCGGAGAAAGCAAGGGCATCATGTTTAAGAAAAGTGCGATGGGAGAGCTGGAACAGGCGACGGTTGCATTTGGACAGGGGCTGAGTGTCACACCGATTCAGCTGGTTACCGCTTTCTCTGCCATCATCAACGGCGGAACCCTGTATACGCCGTATATCACCAAAAGCATCAACGACCCGATTACCCATGATGCAATACTGGAATATAAGCCGACAGCAAAACGCAAGGTGATCAGTGAGGATACCAGCAAGAAGATGCGCTATGCATTGGAAAGCGTTGTCGCCAATGGCGGCGGTAAGCCGGCATATACCGAGGGCTATAAAATCGGTGGTAAGACCGGTACGGCACAGATTGCGGAAAACGGTGTGTATTCCACCAGTAACTACATTCTGTCCTTTCTGAGTGCGGCACCGATTGATGATCCGCAGATCGTGCTGTATATTGCGGCAGACAGTCCGCAGAATGACGTACTATACGGTGGAACGGTCATTGCGCCGGTCGCAAAGGCCTGCTATGAGGATATTCTGCCCTATCTCGGCGTGAAAAAGGCGGAGGAACAGATTCCGAAGAAGCTGGTCTGGCCGGAAACGGAAAATATCAAGGTGCAGGATTTTAGAGGAAAGAAGAAAAAGGATGTAGCGCAGGAGGGTGTCACCTTTACCTTTATCGGCAGCGGCGATACGGTAATGGAACAGATGCCGGAAGCAGGCACCACACTCAGTGCTGAGGGAGGGGAGGTTTGGATTTATCTTGGAAATGATAAGGTTAAATGAGTTGTTTGCACTGCTGCATATCGACTGTGAGGATGCGCGTATCCTGCAGGGAATCAGTGATGATACCCGCGACGTAAAAAAGGACTGGCTCTTTGTCTGCCGCAAAGGAAGCCTGTATGATGGAGCGGCGTTTTTACAGGAGGCGCTGGACAAGGGGGCAGTGGTGCTGTGCGATCAGATGCTGCCTATGCAGCATGTCTACTACACACCGCATGTAGAGCGCATTACACAGGCATTGCTGGAGCTGTACTATGGGGATTTATGTACCCATCTGCATGTGATCGGCATTACGGGAACCAATGGAAAAACAAGCGTTGCCAGCATCATCTCCCAGCTGCTGAAGATGGAAGGATGCCGGGTTCTGCAGATCGGCACCGGGAGTGTCCGCTATCCGGATGAGGTCATTGAAATTCACAACACCACTCCGGGCTGTTTTCAGCTGGCAAACTATTTCAGGAGAGCGCACGATGAGAAGATTACCCATGTTGTCATGGAGGTCAGCTCACATGCCATTGATCAAAACCGCATCAGCTTTCTGCATTTTGATGATATCGTATATACGAATATCACACAGGATCATCTGGATTATCACCTGACCAGAGTGCATTACCGCTATACCAAATTCAAGCTGCGCCGCTATCTGAAGCCACAGGGAACCATTGTGTACAACAGTGACCTCAGCTATATGCAGGAGCTGGTCAACCTTGCCCAGCATGCCTGTATCAGCATCGGTATGCAGGCAGCACATTTTCCGCTGCATGATGTGGAACTTAGTGATCATGACCTTTCCTTTCGCCTGCAGGGCTATGATTTTCATGCCCGTTTGCTGGGTATGGTGAACGTATACAATCTGGCAGAGGCAATTGTGGTTGTCCATCGACTGGGCTTTTCCTATGAGCGCTTGCGTAAGGATTGTGAGAAGCTGCTGCCGGTCAGCGGTCGCATGGAGGTTATGGAGGTTGGCGGATTCACCATCTGGATCGACTATGCACATACTGCAGCCGCGGTCGAAGAGCTGCTGGTCTTTGCCAATTCTGTAAAAAAAGGAAGGATTCTGACCATCTTGGGGTGTGGAGGAGAACGGGATCGCAGCAAGCGTCCTGCCATGGCTGCCATTGCCGCAAAATACAGTGATCTTGCCGTTTTCACGAGTGATAATCCAAGAGGGGAAAGTGTAGACCGTATCCTTGCTGACATGAAATGTGAGAGCTTTCCCAACGCAGCAGTCTTCGAAAATCGCTACTTTGCGATAAAACATACTATCAAAGTAGCACAAAATAGTGATATAATAATAATCGCTGGAAAAGGGAGCGAGGAAACCATCACGGCTTTCGGACACGAATATCCCTTTTCTGATCGATCCTGCGTAAAGGAACGTCTAGCTAAGGAGGAACTACTTTGGAAATAAAATATCTGCTTGCATTCGGAATCAGTCTGGTGGCAACCCTGGTGGTAATGCCGCTGCTCATTCCGTTTCTACATAAAATTAAATTCGGACAGAGCATCCGCAAGGAAGGACCGCAGAGCCATATGGCGAAAACGGGAACCCCGACGATGGGAGGACTGGTATTTGTAAGTGTCCCGATCCTAGTTATGCTGGTTCTGGACTACAAGGCTTTTTTCTCAGGGGAAATGCTGATCTGTGTCCTGGCTTATCTGGGCTATGCCCTCATCGGATTCATTGATGATTTCCTGATCGTCGTGAAAAAGAACAATGACGGTCTGAAACCATCTGTGAAGTTTCTGATGCAGTCCGTGCTGGCGGTCGTATTTTATCTGTTCTACCGCTCCATTGCGGAAACGACGCTGATTCTTCCGGTTGTTCATATTTCACTGGAGCTGGGAATTCTGTATTTTGTACTGATCTTCTTTATGTTCACCTGTGAATCCAATGCCGTCAATCTGACGGATGGTCTGGATGGCCTGTGCGCCGGAACCTCCATCATTGCGATTGCGCCCTTTGTGATATTTGCCCTGCTGCAGGGAAATAAGGATCTGGCAATGCTGCTTTTGGCGGTATGCGGTTCGCTGCTTGGGTATCTGCGCTTTAATGTGCATCCGGCTAAAATCTTTATGGGGGATACCGGCTCCCTGGCAATCGGCGGTCTGCTTGCGGCAAGCGCCATGATTTTAAAGCAGGAGCTGCTGCTGGTAGTGATCGGCGGTGTCTTCGTCATGGAGCTGCTGTCTGTTGTCATTCAGGTAACAAGCTATAAGGCGACAAAGAAGCGAGTGTTTCGGATGGCACCGCTGCATCATCATTTCGAGCTGGGCGGTATGAAGGAAACACAGGTGGTGCTGATGTTCTGGAGCATCGGTGTTGTCCTTGCGGCACTTGGCTTATGGCTGGGGGTAATGTAATATGAAGGAACATGTACTGGTAATTGGAGCCGCAAAAAGCGGTGTTGCGGTCGCAAAGCTGTTACAGCGGCATGGCTTTGATGTTACGATTACGGATATGAATGCGATCCATGAGCTGGATGAGCTGCAGACTCTGGGCATTCATGTGTTTGAAAAGGGACATCCGGAAGAACTAAAGCGCGAGGACTATGCCTTCGTTGTGAAAAATCCGGGGATCAAATACACGGTTCCCTTTGTCCGCTACTTTGTGAAGCACAAGGTGAAGATCCTGACAGAGGTGGAAATCGGCTACCGGTATGCGACAAAATTCAAGTACGGTGCTGTGACGGGGACGAATGGAAAAACCACCATCACCACCATGCTGTATGAAATGCTGAAATATAATCAAAAGGCAATCGTAGCCGGCAACATCGGCTGGCCGCTGAGTGAGCTTGCGCTTGCTTATGAAGCTGAGGAAAAGGATGTCGCTTTGGAGCTGAGTAACTTTCAGCTGCTGGGCATTGAACACTTTGCGCCAAGTGTCAGCGTGGTATGCAACCTCGCACCGGATCATCTGGACTATATGCCGAGTGTGGATTCCTATTATGAAAGCAAAATGCGCATTTATGAGAACTGTACAGAGGATGATTGGTTCCTGCGCAATGTGGATGATGCAACCGTCATGCAGTATGCGCAGCATATTCCATGTAAAGTGATTGATTTTTCCCTGACACGTCAGGATGTTGATTTGTATCGTAAAGACGGTACGGTATATCTGCATGAGCTTGCGCTGTTTGAAGAAAAAAACTTTCATGTCGTCGGCGACTATAATCTGTCCAATGCCATGATTGCATCCTGCATGGCCTATAAGCTGGGCGTATCCGTTTCTGATATTCAAAAGGCGATCGCCGCCTTTTCGCCGGTGGAGCATCGTCTGGAATATATCGGAGAGAAAAACGGTGTAAAATTTTACAATGACTCCAAGGCAACCAATACGCATGCGGTCACTGCGGCATTGAACTCCTTTGATAAAAACATCATTCTGCTTGCCGGCGGGCATGACAAGGGTATCAGCTTTGCGGATTTAAAACAGTATGATGAACGCGTCAAGCTGTGTGTGGCCTTTGGGGAAACCGGAGTGCAGTTTCAGGATATCTTCTCCCGTGTTCAGGTTGTGGAAACCATGCAGGAGGCACTGGATGTGGCAATTGCGAACAGTAAGGAACAGGATATCGTCCTGCTGTCACCGGCCTGCTCGAGCTATGACCAGTTTCCAAACTATGAGGTGCGCGGAACCCTGTTTAAGGAAATGGTAAGAAAGTGGCTGCAGGCATAGGTCTGAAAAAGGAGCTTATGCATACACCCTAGTTGTTTTGGTCCAGAAAAAAGCTTATTTCTTACACAATTGTTATTGTTTTTTCAAGGGGAAAGGTTGTGCTTTACCTCCGCGTGGTTTACAATGGTAAAGAATGAAAAAAAGGAGATTACACTATGTTTCTATTTGATATGATAAAAGCGGTTCTGCTGGGAATCATTCAGGGGATTACGGAATGGCTTCCTGTCAGCAGCACCGGACATATGATTCTGTTCAACAGCTTCTTTCCAATGAGCTCGTCGCTGGCCAAACCGGATACTCCGGAATTTGCATTTTGGGGATTGTTTCTGGTAGTTATCCAGCTGGGGTCCATTCTGGCGGTCTGTGTTTTGTATTTTCATAAGCTGAATCCATTTTCACCAAGAAAATCCATCAGTGAAAAGCGCAATACCTGGGATTTGTGGTTTCATGTGCTGGTAGCGTCCATTCCCGGCATCATCGGTATCTTTCTGAATGACTATGTTGAAAAGTATATGAACAATGCCATTGTTGTGGCAATTGCACTGATCGTATTCGGTATCGGATTTATTGTACTGGAAAGCACCAAGCATCATCCCAAATACCGTAGGGTTGGTGAAATCACCTATCAAACGGCCTTTCTGATTGGTTTGTTCCAGCTGATTGCGGCTCTGGTTCCCGGAACCTCACGGAGTGGGGCAACCATTTTAGGAGCTTCCATACTGGGGTGTTCCCGTTTTGCGGCCAGTGAGTTTTCCTTCTTTATGGCAATTCCTGCCATGGCGGGTGCCAGCGGATTAAAATTCCTAAAATACTTCATGCATTACGGATTCTCCATGAGCGGGGGAAATATTGCACTGCTCGTTGTCGCAAGCATTATCGCATTTGTGATATCCATGTTTGCCATCCGCTTCCTGATGAATTATATCCGCAACCATGATTTCAAAATCTTCGGTTATTATCGAATCGTTGTAGGTGTTGCAGTGCTGATCTGTTACTTCCTCGGCGTATTAAATTTAAGTGCAATTTAATCCAATCGTATACAGGGCAGAGGCTGGTTCAGCTTCTGCCCTGTTTGCTTATGCATAAAGTCTGATATGGCTTGTTACCAGCTCATGCTATTCTCAAACAGAAGCCGTGCAACGATAATGTACATAGAGAAGGATGCTTCTCAAAAGGGTTCTTTCTTACTTTAGTCTGTTTGAAAAAGGGAGAAATCAACTTCTATTGATAAATACAATCGTGTTGATATCTCCCTGTTTAAGTTTACCAGCAATAGAGAAAGAACCCTCAAAAAGACGCATCCCTTTTCTCTATCGCCTGTAGACGACCTCAAAATCCTCGAATACAACCGGCATATCCTCACAAAACGAATAGCCCAAAGCATTTCCTTCCTTTGTGAAAAAGGCACGATGGGTTTTCTGCCACGATTCCAGTGTATCGTCCTCACCCTCCCGCATACACAGCGCGAAGGTTATCTTATGGAAGGGAAGGATCGTAACGGTTGTGGTTTTGATCACACAGAAGGGAGTGCCTGCCCAGTCAATCAGAATATTGAAGTCATTGACCTGCGGCAGCCGTTCATGCTGTATTTCATATGCATAGAGGCTGCTTGCAGTCGCTCTTTTTATGTTATCAAGCACCAGCTTTAGCAGGCTGTCCGCAAGCGTTTGTGTCAGTTCAAAATGAAAGGCTTCCTGATATGTGGTGGTAAAGGGAAGCTTGCGCCTCTTTCAGAAAGGATTCCCAAAATTTCTGTATTTCCATACTGCTATGCTTCCTTTAGCCGCAAAACGGCTACGGTTTCACCGTCACACAGCTCGTTGTTTTCACGAAAGCCTGCTGCATAATACAAGGCACCGGCTGCTGTATTCTCTGCCTCATAGGAAAGCCATACGAACTCTGCTTTACCACAGGGCATCGTTTTTACAAAATCAATGGCAGTCTGCAGCGCCTGCTTGCCTAGTCCTTTTCCCTGCCAGGCTTTATCAATCATAAACCGCCAAATGGAATAATTATTCTGTGCGATCGGCGGATCACTTTCTTCCTGTCGTCCGTAGCCAAACATGACAAAACCAATCAGACTTTCCTCATCGTAGATGCCAAACGGCAAAGCAACACCACCTTCTGTCATCGTTGTATATGCCTGCAGCATGCTCTCTGTATTGGTTGCCACAAAGCTTTGCTGTTCATCATGCACCTTCAGCCAAACAATGGACCAGATATTGCGTTTGTCAACCTTGCGTAGTGTTATCATCAACATCTCCTTTGCTGTATGGTAGCAGCTTGTTTTGTATTCATCGCTTTTTATTTCTCGTTTTCCCGTAACAGCTTGTCGAGCATATACTCACGGTTATTCATAAACATTTCGGTGATCTGATAGGATGCGGTCTGCTCATAGGTGATTTCTTCAATGATTCCATCATCAAAGCTTAAAATCTGTGCATTGGGAATACCAAGCAAAATCGGAGAGTTTGTTGCAATGAGAAACTGTGAGCCCTCCCAAGCCATCGTTGACAGCTGTATCAGCAGGGTCAGCTGGCGCTGTGGGGACAATGCGGCCTCCGGCTCATCCAGTAAAAACAAGCCGATGTCCCGAAAGCTTTGTATAAAGGATAAAAAGCTCTCACCATGGGAACAGGAATGCAGTTCTCTTCCCTGATAGATGGACGCATACTCCTCAGCCTTGGTCGCAAGATTATAAAAACTTTCCGCCCGTAAAAAATAAGAACAGGAGGGCTGACAGAAACCGCGGCTTAAATGAATCCCCTCGTGCAGGGAGGAATGCGTATCCTTTGTATAAAAGCGGTAGTTTTTGGTACCACCCTCCGGATTAAAACCATAAGCAACAGCAATCGCCTCCAGAAGCGTTGATTTGCCGGAGCCGTTTTCTCCTGTAAAAAAGGTAATCTGTTTTTGAAAGATTAGCCGGTCAAAGGAGTGCAGTGCCGCAATATGTTGCGTATAGTCGCTAACAGCATCCCAATCTATTGATACTTCGCGTAGAAATAAGCTATGCATACAACCCCCTCCTTCTATATGTATCATATCATACATTAACAGGAAAACCAGCAAATAAGCTGCTGGAAGAGAAAAGAAGCATTACGGGGAATGCTTCTTATTCGAACAATTGAAAAATTATAAACAATGCGTTTATTTAAAATAACTGGAAACCAACTTTTTTCTTGACCTTCATCAGCTTTTTGTGCGCACTGCGTCTTGCTTTTTCATTTCCTTCTGTAATAACCTTTTCCACCATACCGCTGGAGAGAATCTCTTTGTACTTTGCCTGCAGCTCACTCAGGAAATCAAAGACTGCAGCGCCGACCTCCTTCTTGAAATCGCCATAGCCCTTACCTTTATAGCGCTCAACAATGCTTTCGATGCTTTCCCCATTCAAGGATGATAAGATTGTTAACAGATTGGAAACACCAGGTTGATGTTCGGGGTCATACTGAATGATACCCAATGAATCAGTAACTGCAGACATAATTTTCTTTCGTGCTACTGCCGGTTCATCCAGCAGATCAATGGTACCCTTTGGATTTTCCTCAGATTTGGACATCTTCTTTGTAGGATCCTGCAGGGAATAAATTTTTGCACCTACCTTACTGACAAGCGGTTCCGGAATGATAAAGGTATCACCATAACGGTTGTTGAAGCGCTCTGCCAGATTTCTGGTCAGCTCCACATGCTGCTTCTGATCCAGACCTACCGGTACATAATCCGCATCATACAGCAGGATATCCGCAGCCATCAAAGAAGGATACGTAAACAGTCCTGCGGTAATACCTGTTTCACCCTTTGCGGTCTTATCCTTATACTGTGTCATTCGCTGCAGCTCGCCCATATAGGAATTGCAGGTCATTATCCATCCAAGCTCCGCATGTTCATGCACATCGCTCTGTAAAAAGATCGTAGCTTTTTTTGGATCCAGTCCGGCAGCCAGGTACAGGGCAATTAAATCCTTTGTGTTCTTTTTCAGCTCTGCACGCTCCTGTGGAACCGTGATTGCATGCATATTCGCAATGAAGACATACATTTCATAATCGTCCTGGTAAGCTACGAAATTCCGTATAGCTCCGATATAGTTTCCGAGTGTTAAACGCCCGGTTGGTTTGATGCCGCTTAGCATTCTTTTCATATAAAACACCTCCATAAAATAAAAAAAGTACCATGTAGGGACGCTGACAGCGTGGTACCACCCGACTTATTCCATTGCTTTTCGCACAAGGGAATCACTTGCCTGTAACGTTAAAGGCTTTTACGGTTCCCGCAGGAACATGCTCCAAAGACCCAATTCATTTTACAGGCTCCTGCTGACTTGCACCATATACCAGCTCTCTGTTGAGGAACTGCCGTAAAACTACTATATCTTCATCTCTGCATTTCTGATTCCTTATTATCATACTATTATCAAATATGAAAAACAAGGAAAAAAGCAAAATCTGCAAAAATTGCTTTCCTATTAAAATACAATGAATTATAATAGATATATGTGAAGGAGGCAGAGAAGATGATTATTTTATATACTTCGCCTGGGTGTGCTAGCTGTAGAAAAGCGAAACAATGGTTAAAAGACAATGATATGAAATACATTGAAAAGAATATTTTTACAACACTGCTGAAGGAGGATGAAATCAAATACCTTCTGCAGAGAACAGAGAATGGTACGGAGGATATCATATCCACGCGTTCCAAGGCATTTCAGGAGCTGCATAGAGATTTGGATGATATCTCTATCAAGGAGCTGGTGGATATAATACAGAAAAATCCATCCATTCTGAAGCGTCCGATTATGATCAATGAGAAGAGCTTCGTTGTCGGATATGACGATGATGAAATTACGGCACTTGTTCCGGCGAAGCTGCGGCTTACCGCACAGCAGGCATGTAATCCAAGCTGTGCAAACTATCCGATCTGCGGCAGGGTTCGCGAGGAAGCATAAGAGCTTTACAAAATGGAAGCAACTAAAAGAGCTGTGACAGACTGTCTTCAGGCAGGTTGTCACAGCTTTTTATTACCTTTCATCGCATTTTATTTTATAAACGGAGATGGAAAAGCTCCTATAGAATAGAGAAACAGCTGTAAACAAAGGATGTAACCGTTTACGATTGATAATGTTAAAAAAAAGATGAAAAAAGTGAATTTTATCGTTGACACAGGGTATGATTCGTTGTATTATATACGAGCGCTGATGAGTACAGCGGCAAACGAAATAGAAATTTCGGTCTTTGAAAACTGAACAGGAAACGTCAATTATTTGAG